>OBVF01000015.1_pt1 | contig 217193 bp, 190 predicted proteins | sample 1476041 | NCBI WGS metagenome assembly OBVF01 (sample SAMEA2579983, study PRJEB22360) | human gut metagenome
CGTCCCAACCGGCCTTTTTGGGGTGGGGGGGTAGCCACGCCAGCAGATACAAGCCCCTCATTATCTAACAGAGGGGCACAATTACGCTGGAAACTGGTTCAAAAACCTTTGAAAGTCCGCTAGTTATTAGGGTTTTCTCTATTTTCAGCCATTTGTGATAATCGCTTGAAATTATCACAAAATCACAAAAATATCACGATTGGGGGTATGACAACTGAATGATACTGATTTTCTCAACGCCTTGAAAGCAAAACGCAATGATTATGGCGTATCGCAGACAAGGCTTGCAATCATGGCTGGTATCAGCCGTGAACATCTAAGCCGTATCGAAGCTGGCAAGGTAGCACTGACCGAGGACATGAAGCACAAACTACTGGAAGCTGTGGAAAAATTCAATCCCGAAGCTCCCATGTTCCTGCTCTTTGATTATGTGCGTATCCGATTTCCCACACTGGATATACAGCACGTTATCAAGGACATTCTAAAGCTGAATGTAGACTATATGCTTCACGAAGATTTCGGGCATTACAAGTACACCGAGCATTACTATATCGGGGACGTGTTCGTTTATACTTCACAAGACAAGGAAAAAGGTGTCCTGCTGGAACTGAAAGGCAAAGGCTGTCGCCAGTTTGAAAGCTACCTGCTGGCACAGGAGCGAAGCTGGTATGACTTCCTCATGGACGCATTAGTTAATGGCGGTGTGATGAAGCGTATCGACCTAGCTATCAACGACAGAACGGGCTTACTGGATATTCCAGAACTGATAGAGAAATGCAAGAACGAGGAATGTATTTCTAAATTTCGTTCTTTCAAGAACTATGGTTCTGGGGAGCTGGTAAAGCACAACGAAGTCAACAAGGACGGCATGGGACACACGCTTTATATTGGTTCATTTACCAGTGAAGTCTACTTCTGTGTCTATGAAAAGAATTATGAACAATCCTCAAAATTGGGAATACCGATTGAGGAAGTCCCCATTAAAAACCGATTTGAGATACGTCTGAAAAATGAACGTGCCTACTATGCCGTGAGAGAACTGCTGACCCACTACGACGCAGAGCTGACGGCATTTTCTATTATCAACCAGTATATCCGCTTTGCCGATAAGGAAGTAGGCAAACGAAAAAGTGACTGGAAAACAAATGCACGCTGGTCTTGGTTCATTGGTGAGGGGCGACCGCCCGTGAAGCTGACGACAAAGCCAGAGCCTTATACTCTGCAAAGAACGCTGAACTGGCTACAAAGGCAGGTTGCCCCGACTTTGAAAATGCTGAAACAGATAGACGCAGGCAATCAGACCGACTATCTCAAAACTATTGAACAGCAGGCAAAACTGACGGACAAGCACAAGCAGATCGTGAAGCAACAGACGGCTTCGGTGGATGAACTGATAAAACAAGAAAAGGAGTGATTGATGATGATATGGGAATTGATTAAGGACTTACTGCTGGTATCACTTGGCATGGGTATCGGCGTGGTTCTGATGTGTATTATGAGTGTCGGAAAGGAAGCTGACCGACACATTATTGAATTAAAGGAAAGCGAGGAAAAATAAATGAATTTCGGGCAAAATTTATATACATGGTTTTTAAGCAACGCCCAGAGCTTAGTGCTTATGGCGATTGTGGTTATTGGTATTTACTTAGGGTTTAAACGTGAGTTTTCAAAACTTATCGGCTTCTTGGTGGTTGCCTTAGTTGCTGTTGGATTGGTATTCAATGCAGGCGGTGTCAAAGATGTACTCTTAGAGCTGTTCAATAAGATTATCGGAGCATAATAAATAGTGCTAACCAGCTTTAACAATGTTATAATTTACATATAAGATATTGGAAGGGTGGGTTAAAAATATGGCAAAAGATAATGCTTCAATTTTCCTAAAAGATACGTTTATGAAAACTGTAAAAAATAGAATTGAAGAAGCGGAAACGGAAGCTGAAGCTAAAGAAGTCATAGAAAAATTAGAAAAAATTGATTTGAGTGACTTATTTAAAGAAATGCTTTTCAAAATGGCTGATGATACTACTCAATATATGAAAAAAACAATGTATGAAGAGGTCATGGCTTTTAGGGCAGGAGAAGAGGAATTTATAGTCAGACAAGAACAAAAATGGTATAGAGGCTTTGTCGCTTCAGAAGCAATGTATATTATGACATTAGAAGTTGCTGAGTCCTATGTCCAGTATGTCAACGATTTAAGTATTGAAGAAAAAATTCAAAATAATAACACTTTTTTGGCTATGCTACATATCCATGGACGAGCTTTACAAGAATTTCTTGAAATTATTACCCTTATGAAAAATGGATTTGCAGATGGTGCATATGCTAGGTGGCGTTCTATGTATGAACTCTCCATAATAGCTTCATTTATAACAGAAAATGGAGAAAATGTTGCAAAAGCATTTATTGAAGCTAGCGAAACGGACGATAGATATGAATGGGCACGAGCAAGTGATTTGTTTTCTTCTAAAAAAAGATATATAAGTTTTAATGATATTCAAACTCATTGCGATATGAATACCAAAGTCTGGAGAAAACAATATGACTTAGCGAATAAAACTGTTCATGCTTCACCACAGGGAACATTTGCACGTTTAGGTAATATGAAGACAGAAAATATTATTCCCGTTGGCAGAAGTGATTACGGAATTACAACACCTGCAGAACATTCAGCCATATCTTTAGCACAGATTACAAGTATGTTTTTAAATATTTTTCCTTATGGAGATGGCATTGTCGCAATAAAAAATATAAATAATTGGATTGATGTCGTTCGAGAAATATATTTTAAAACGCATGATGAAGTTTTTCCAGAAGCTCCACCTCTTTGGAACAATGATTTGGAAAAATTTGGAGATTATGAATAAACATAATTAAGCGGTTACTCCATTGGAGATTAACCGCTTTTTCTATACTCAAATTTAAGATTAGAGTGATTGCTTGAAAGATATATTTTCGGATATGCAGGCAAGGATTGGTTGTACCTACATTTCAGATTTACCACATCATAAACGTATGGTGTGGCAGGAAATGAAGCAACTGAACCTTGCCGATTATCCGCAGAAACAATTAGAAGATTTTGCAGGCTATGTCTTTGGTGTCCCTTACACTAGCATAGCTGAAGCATGAAAGAAAGGACGTGAAAACCTATGAATGAAATGCGTGTCTGTATCGAAAGCCGACTACACACTTCTGAAGAAATCCGTTCCGCATGGTTCACACTTCCCATTGACGAGGAAGAACTGGAAGAACAGATAGGCGTTCCTATCGACAGTGAAGATTACCGTATCACAGAAATGGAACTGTCTTTTGCTGATGAAGTCGGCGAAGATACGACTATTGAAAAGCTGAATGACCTTTACCATACCTTTGAAAGTCTGCCACTTGATTTACAAGAGGACTACGGGGAACTGATGTGTTACTTTACCAGCCTTGACGAACTGCACCAGCACCGCCATGACGTGATACATTATTCATGGTGTAAAAACATGGCTGATGTGGCAAGGCATTTGTTGGACAATGACCCTGCTTTTTCTGCCATTGAGGAACGCCTGACCCGTTACTTTGATTACGATGCCTACGGACAGTATCTTGATGATAATGGAAAATTTATAGAAACAGACCACGGTATCTATGAACTGCCGTAGAAATGGGGTGTTGCTATGGTAGAGGATATGCGTGTATATATCGCTAATCTTGGGAAATACAATGAGGGGTATCTGGTCGGCGACTGGTTCTCTTTTCCGATTGATGAAGAAGATGTTGCCGAGCGTATCGGCTTGAATGAACGATACGAAGAATACGCCGTACATGATACGGAAAACTTTCCCATTGAGATTGGCGAATATATCTCGATTGAAGAACTCAATGAAATGTTTGAAATGATTGAAGAATTACCCGACTACATCACGGACGAGCTGGACGAGTTTATCTCTCATTACGGCAGTCTGGAAGAAGTGTACGACCATAAGGACGACGTGTATTGCTATTCCGATTGTGAAACCATGACCGACGTTGCTTATTACTTCATAGATGAAATGCAGATGTTAGGGGAAATCCCCCCACAGTTACAGAACTATATCGACTATGAAGCATACGGCAGGGATTTATCCTTTGAGGGAACTTTTATTGAAACAAGCTACGGTATGTGTGAAATACTGTGGTAAGAAGCTGGAAGATCAGCGACAAGCATTGTTGCTTCTGACAGCTTTTTCTATTGGGGACAGTCTGAAAAACGGCTGTCCTTTTCTATTATGTGAAATCTCATAAAGAGATACCACTATGCCGTGAAGAACACGGCAGGAATAAAGAAAGGAGTTGAAACGAAAACATGAAAAAGATTAAAAGCTATACGGGTATCTGGAACGTGGAAAAAGTCTTGTATGCAATCAATGATTTTAACCTGCCCTTTCCCGTTACCTTTACACAGATTACATGGTTTGTGATAACCGAGTTTATCATCATTCTGTTTGGGGACTTACCGCCCTTATCCATGATTGAGGGGGCATTTCTGAAATATTTCGGTATTCCCGTAGCTCTTACATGGTTCATGTCGCAAAAGACCTTTGACGGCAAGAAGCCTTACAGTTTTCTAAAGTCCATGATTACCTACGGGCTTCGACCAAAGACCACTTATGCAGGAAAAGCCGTGAAACTGGATAAGCAGGTATTACATGAAACTATCACGGCAGTAAGGAGTGTGAGCTATGTTCCCGATTAAATATATCGACAATAACCTTGTCTGGAACAAGGACAATGAGGTATTCGCCTACTATGAGCTGATACCTTACAATTACAGTTTTCTATCTGCTGAACAGAAATTCATTGTGCATGACAGCTTCCGACAGCTTATCGCACAGTCCCGTGAGGGCAAGATACACGCCTTGCAGATTGCCACGGAAAGCTCAATCCAAAGCATACAAGAACAGTCAAAAAAGCTGGTAATGGGGCGATTGAAAGACGTTGCCTATCAGAAGATAGACGAGCAGACCGAAGCGTTAGTAAGCATGATTGGGGATAATCAAGTAGACTACCGCTTTTTTCTTGGCTTCAAGCTCATGGTAACGGAAGAACAATTTAATTTGAAGAACATTAAAAAATCGGCGTGGCTGACATTCAAGGAGTTTATCCATGAAGTGAACCATACGCTGATGAATGACTTTGTATCTATGCCGAATGATGAAATCAACCGTTACATGAAAATGGAAAAGCTGTTAGAAAACAAAATCAGCCGACGCTTCAAAGTAAGACGCTTAGATAAAAACGACTTCGGCTATCTGATTGAACACATCTACGGCAGGGACGGTGTCGCCTATGAAGATTATGAGTATTCGCTACCAAAGAAGAAACTGAAAAAGGAAACGCTGATAAAGCATTATGACTTGATACGTCCGACCCGTTGCCTTGTGGAAGAAAACCAGCGACATTTACGCTTGGAACATGAGGACAGCGAAAGCTACGTTTCCTGCTTTACCGTCAATGCGATTGTCGGCGAGCTTGATTTTCCGTCCAGCGAAATCTTCTATTTTCAGCAACAGCAGTTTACCTTTCCCGTTGATACCAGCATGAATGTAGAAATTGTGGAGAACCGAAAAGCGTTATCGACAGTAAGAAATAAAAAGAAAGAGTTAAAAGATTTAGACAATCACGCCTATCAGTCTGGCAGTGAAACCAGTTCAAATGTAGTGGACGCACTAGACAATGTGGACGAGCTGGAAATGGATTTAGACCAGTCCAAAGAAAGTATGTATAAGCTCTCTTATGTTATCCGTGTATCTGCTCCCGACCTTGACGAACTGAAACGACGCTGTGATGAAGTCAAGGACTTCTACGACGATTTGAACGTCAAGCTGGTACGTCCTGCTGGCGATATGTTGGGGCTTCATTCTGAATTTTTACCAGCCAGCAAGCGATACATCAATGACTATGTGCAGTATGTAAAATCCGACTTCTTAGCAGGACTTGGCTTTGGAGCGACACAGCAGTTAGGGGAAAATACGGGTATCTATATAGGCTATTCCGTTGATACGGGACGCAATGTATATTTACAGCCGTCCCTTGCCAGTCAAGGTGTAAAAGGAACGGTTACAAATGCTCTGGCTTCTGCCTTTGTTGGAAGTCTTGGCGGTGGAAAATCATTCTGTAACAATCTGCTTGTTTATTATTCTGTGCTGTTTGGCGGTCAGGCGGTCATCTTAGACCCGAAAAGTGAACGTGGCAACTGGAAAGAAACCTTGCCAGAAATCGCCCATGAAATCAATATCGTAAACCTTACCAGCGACAGAGAAAACGCAGGACTTCTTGACCCATTCGTGATTATGAAGAATGTCAAAGACGCTGAAAGTCTGGCAATCGACATTCTCGCATTCCTTACGGGGATCTCATCGAGGGACGGCGAGAAGTTCCCCGTACTTAGAAAGGCGGTGCGTGCCGTTACCCAAAGCGACCAGCGAGGATTGCTCCATGTGATTGAGGAATTAAGAAAGGAAGATACGCCTATCTCACGCAACATTGCCGACCATATCGACAGCTTCACGGACTACGATTTTGCACATCTGCTGTTTTCAGACGGTACGGTGGAAAATGCAATCAGTTTAGATAACCAGCTCAATATCATTCAAGTAGCTGACTTAGTGCTACCCGATAAAGACACCACCTTTGAGGAATACACGACCATTGAACTATTGTCTGTTTCCATGCTGATTGTAATTAGTACCTTTGCCTTAGATTTTATCCATTCGGACAGAAGTATTTTCAAGATTGTAGACCTTGACGAAGCGTGGGCGTTCTTAAATGTGGCACAAGGCGAAACGCTCTCTAACAAGCTGGTTCGTGCTGGTCGTGCCATGCAGGCAGGCGTATATTTTGTAACACAGTCTTCGGGGGACGTGTCAAAGGAAAGTCTGAAAAACAATATCGGTTTAAAATTCGCTTTCCGTAGTACCGACATCAACGAGATTAAGCAGACCCTTGAATTTTTCAGCATTGACAAAGAGGACGAGAACAACCAGAAGCGACTTCGTGATTTGGAAAACGGGCAATGCCTATTACAAGATTTATACGGACGTGTGGGCGTGGTGCAGATACACCCAGTCTTTGAAGAATTACTGCACGCCTTTGATACCAGACCGCCGATACAGAGAAATGAGGTGGAGTGATGAAAGAAAGGATAAAAAGTGCGTTCACAAGAAAAAAGATACTTCACGTTCTCAAAATGGCTCTGTTCGTCGTGGCACTGTCCCTTATCCTGCTTTCACTCTTGGGAACGGTGGTACACGCAACGGGACTTGTGGACGACACTGTCAATACCGAAAACCTTTATTCAAAATATCCGCTGTCGAATTATCAGCTTGATTTCTATGTGGATAATAGCTGGTCGTGGCTTCCGTGGAACTGGCTGGACGGGATTGGAAAAAGTGTGCAATATGGGCTTTACTGCATTACAAATTTCGTCTGGACTATCAGCTTGTATTTAAGCAATGCTACGGGGTATGTGGTGCAGGAAGCCTACAAGCTGGATTTTATCAACGATATGGCAGACAGTATCGGCAAAAGCATACAGACCCTTGCAGGGGTTACCGAAAACGGCTTTTCTACTTCTGGATTTTATGTGGGATTTCTACTTCTGATTATCTTAGTAGTGGGTATTTATGTTGCCTATACGGGACTGATAAAAAGGGAAACCAGCAAGGCACTTCACGCCGTTATCAACTTTGTAGTGGTGTTTCTTTTATCTGCTTCCTTTATTGCCTACGCTCCTGACTACATCAAGAAAATAAATGACTTTTCATCAGACATCAGCACCGCTTCACTGGACTTGGGAACAAAAATCATGCTTCCCGACAGCGACAGCAAGGGCAAGGATAGCGTGGACTTAATAAGGGACAGCCTATTTTCCATACAAGTACAACAGCCGTGGCTACTGCTTCAATTCGGTAATTCCGATATAGAGGAAATCGGTTCTGACCGTGTGGAAGCTCTGGTATCGGCAAGCCCAGAGGACGAGGACGGCGAAATAAGGGAAAATGTCGTCAAGACCGAGATTGAGGACAATGACAACAACAATCTGACGATACCGCAGGTCGTGAACCGTTTAGGTATGGTGTTCTTCCTGCTTATCTTCAACTTAGGAATAACCATATTTGTATTCTTGCTTACGGGCATGATGTTATTTAGCCAGATACTTTTTATCATTTTCGCAATGTTTTTGCCTATCAGTTTTCTACTTTCCATGATACCGAGCTATGAAAGTATGGCAAAGCAGGCAATCGTCCGTGTGTTCAATACCATTATGACAAGGGCTGGTATTACGCTGATTGTAACGGTAGCCTTTAGTATTTCCAGTATGTTCTACAACATATCGACGGACTACCCGTTCTTTATGGTGGCGTTCTTGCAGATAGTGTGTTTTGCAGGTATCTACATGAAGCTGGGCGATTTAATGAGTATGTTCTCTTTAAACGCTGGCGACAGTCAAAGCATGGGACGGAGAATATTCCGCAGACCGTATCTGTTCATGCGACATAGGGCTAGACGTATGGAACATAGGCTTGCAAGAGCTGTTAGTGCTGGTGGTGTCGCTGGTGCGGTGGCTGGTGGTGTCGTTGTCGGTTCAAAATCTACACGCCAGAATGGAACAAAGAACAATCGTGGAAATACAAGCTCCAGCATGGGGCAGAAAGCAGGTTCAGCCGTGGGAGCTGTCCTTGATACAAAGAATAAGGTCAAGGACAAGGCAACTGCTGTCAAAGAAAATATCAAAGATATGCCGACACAGACCGCTTATGCGGTTCATTCTGCCAAAGAAAAGGCAAAGTCCAGTGTGTCCGACTTCAAGCGTGGTGTGGTGCAGGAACAAGAAAACCGCCAGTCTGGACGTTTCGAGAAACAACAGCTACACAGACAGAATATCGCTGACAAGCGTATGGAGCTTCAAAAGGCACAAGAAGCAAGGCAGGCAGGTAAGAAAACGGACGGATCAGCGACAAGCGGAGCTACCCGTCCCCATGAAAGACCAGCGACTACTTCTAAGGTCAATGTGGAAAAACAGCAGGAAGTCAAACGCCCTGCCACAGCTTCTACGGTTAAGAATAATGAAGTCAAAACAAATGTTGTCAAGGAACGTCCGCTATCTTCTGGTGGTTCATCAGCAAAGACCGTCAATCAAGAAACCATAAGACAGAATTACAAGGCTGACCGTGTTACGAAAACAACCGTTCAGAAGCATACACAGCAGAATACCGAAAAGAACAAACGAACCTTATTCAAGAAAGGACAAAAGAAGAAATGAAACTAAGACATATCGCTATCATTGGCAGTCTGTTTCCTATCCTCTTTTCTATTGTATTATTCTTTGGGGTTCTGATTAGTGCCGAGGACGACGACGGGGGCAACGGTTATTCCTCTAATTACGTTGGTATGAACCTATCTGCCGAAGTCTTGAAACATCAGCCTATGGTAGAAAAGTATGCCAGAGAAAACGGCATTTCCGAGTATGTCAATGTGTTGCTGGCAATCATACAAGTGGAAAGTGGCGGTACAGCCGAGGACGTTATGCAAAGTTCTGAAAGTCTGGGACTACCGCCCAACTCATTAGATACAGAAAGCTCAATCAAGCAGGGGTGTAAATATTTTGCGTCCCTGCTTTCTTCCTGCAAAAATCAAGGTATCAGTGATATAAATGTCGTGATACAGTCCTATAACTATGGCGGTGGCTATGTGGGATATGTGGCAGGAAATGGAAAAAAGCATACATTCAATCTTGCGGAAAACTTCGCAAGGGATAAGTCGGGCGGTCAGAAAGTAATCTATACGAACCCTATCGCTGTGGCAAAGAACGGGGGCTGGCGTTATGGCTATGGAAATATGTTTTATGTGGAGCTTGTGAACCAGTATCTTGTTGTCAATCAAGTATCGGGCGAACTGGCACAAAGGATAATGAATGAAGCGTTGAAGTATCAAGGTTGGAAATACGTGTATGGGGGCAGTAACCCAAACACTTCTTTTGATTGTAGCGGACTGACCCAGTGGTGTTATGGCAAGGCTGGTATCTCTTTACCGAGAACCGCACAAATGCAGTATGACGCAACACAGCATATCCCACTATCGCAGGCAAAGGCTGGCGATTTGGTCTTTTTCCACAGTACCTACAATGCAGGAAGCTATGTAACCCATGTCGGTATCTATGTAGGAAATAATCAGATGTATCATGCAGGCGATCCTATCGGATATACCGACCTTAATAATTCGTATTGGCAACAGCACTTGATTGGTGCTGGAAGAATAAAACAGTAGAAAGGATTGGAAACCATGTTTAAAAAGAAAGAAAAACCAGTAAAAGAAAAAAAGGTGCGTACTGTCAAGGTAGGCACACATAAGAAATCTGTGATTGCATTATGGGTGGTACTTATTGCCAGCGTATCATTTGGTGTGTATAAGAACTTTACCGCTATTGATATGCACACGGTACATGAAACAGAAACAATACAGCTAAGACTAAATGACACCAACGGGATTGAAAATTTCGTGAAAAATTTCTGTAAGTCCTACTATACATGGGATAACAGCAAGGAAGCTATCGAAGCAAGGATGCAGGCAATCAGCAACTATCTGACAAAGGAGTTGCAGGACTTAAACCTTGATACCATAAGAACCGATATACCGACCAGCTCCGTTGTTACAAATGTGCTGATTTGGGATATAGAACAGTCTGGAACGGACGATTTTATCGCTACCTACGAAGTAGATCAGCAGATAAAAGAGGGAGAACAGACAACGAATGTCAAAGCAACCTATACCGTAAAAGTCCATGTGGACGCTGACGGGGATATGGTAATCATTCAGAACCCGACACTTGCACCAGCGGTTGAGAAATCCGATTATGAACCAAAGGCACACGAAGCAGACGCAAGCGTGGACGCTGATACTGTGAATGACGCTACGGCATTTTTAGAAACATTCTTTAAGCTATACCCGACAGCAACGGAAAAAGAACTTTCCTACTATGTAGCTGGCAATGTGCTTGAACCTATCGGCAGGGACTACCTCTATTCTGAATTAGTCAATCCCGTGTTTACGGCTGACGGGGATAATGTGAAAGTCAAGGTTGCCGTGAAATTCATAGACAATCAGACAAAGGCAATGCAGGTATCACAGTTTGAACTTGTGCTACATAAGGATAGCAACTGGAAAATTATTATGTAAGATATTTTGTTGGCAGGCTCTATTTTCGGATTTAGTCTGCCTTTTCTGTAGCAAATGTGCTGCACTAACAAGCGATTTCATTGTATTTTAAGCAATTAAATCTTTCTTGACAATTTTATCTTAAATCATATATTTATGGATATTGACTTTCTGCTTACAATAAGTTATTATATGACTATAAAACCAAATCAGTCATATAGGAGGTATGTGGTATGTATAAAGAAGTTGGTATTTCTTCAAATAATGTTCCGATAACACTTTCTATCTGGTATACAGAAAGAAGTAGTCCTACCATTGTTTTTTTGCCGGGTACTATGTCACACCCTCTCATGTATGAGAATTTTCTATGTGGTTTGAGTGAAAGAGGATTTAATATAATAGGCATTCACTATCTTTCACACGGAAAAAGCCCTAAAATCAAAAAAAATTATACAATGGAAGATTTGCTGCATAATGTATATGACGCAACGACTTACGGAATAGAAAATTTTGGTGAAAACATAGCTGTCATGGGTTCCAGTCAAGGTGGGATTTTAGCTGCAATGGCGGCGGGTAGGGACACAAGGTTAAAAGCCGTTTTTCCACATAATATCATGCTGACTACATTAAAAGAAACTATGAGCTTAACAAAATATCCCGCATGGTCACACCGTTTTATGGGGCTGATACAGTTGGGCTTTCGTGTAGGTGGAAAATTGCTGCCTAACTATAAGGTTCCAGGAGACGCTTATTTAGACTATGACAGAGTATTTTATAGTGAACAGGCAAAACAAGATTGCTTAAATGACCCTATGCTTTTACCCTATTATCCTTTAAGATTTGTCGCCAGCTTATTTAATGCTGACTTATCGTGCTTGGAGAATGGGGCTATACAATGTCCTGTTATTTTAATTACTGCCAAAGGCGATCCGCTTTTTAGCTTTGATTATACCAACAAAGTATTTGATTTAATTCATGTACCGAAAAAGGAATTACTTACTTTAGAGCTTAATCGTCACATGATTTTTAATGAGGACACGGACACTACAATAAACGCATTGGAAGCTACCTTGCATAAATATCTTGGATAGTATATTGATTATATAATCAGTAAATGTTATACTTTTCATGACGATAAAAACATTTTAGTCATAAGGGGGTTATGAGTTTGCCACGATTTACGGAACAAGAAAAAGAAATCATAAACAGTAAACTTTTGATAGAGGGAGAAAAGCTGTTTTCATTACACGGCTTAAAAAAAGTAACAGTTGATGATTTAGCAGCTGCTGTAAACATATCAAAAGGTTCATTCTATGCTTTTTATCCCAGTAAAGAACATCTATATGTGGAAATCAATTTTCGCTTACAAAAAGAGTTATTTACAAGTATAGAAACAACCGTTAAAAAGAAAAAGTATAAGAACCATAGAGATTTAGCAAAGGACGTTATCATGCTAAGTTTAACGGGGGTGATTACTTCGCCTATTCTTTCACAGATTGATTTATCTTTAATGGACTATCTGCAAAGAAAAATATCGTCAGATATTTTTGAGAATCATATGTACAGTGATATTCGTATATTGGAGATACTGGAAGGTTTAGGGGTTGTATTTTTGGTTCCGCATACGGTTATCATAAAATCCCTGTATTCTGTTTTATCCTGTTTGGAACAATTCAAAGAGGACGAAGAATTGAATATGATACAAAATCTTTTAGTGAATGGTATTATTCAGCAAGTAGTAGCAGAGTAATAATTTTGTTTGGTTATTTGACAAGCAAGTGGCCAAACAAATTTTTTACAGTTTATATGACTATATATCTATAAACGTCATAAAGTTAAAGGAGGAAAGAATAATGATTGATGTAAAAAAACTGTATTTTAGCTATACTGACAAACCGTTTGTTGAGAATGTAAGTTTCCATGTTGGGAGAGGAGAAATTTTCGGTTTTTTAGGACCCTCTGGTGCTGGGAAATCAACTATTCAAAAAATTTTAACTGGGCTTAATACAAGTTATAAAGGCAGCGTAAAAGTTGCAGGTACAGAAATAAGGGAGCATACAAATCGGTTTTATGAAAATATTGGAGTAGACTTTGAATTTTCAACCTGCTACGAGAAATTCACAGCACGACAAAATCTCGCCTATTTTGCTTCTCTATATGACAAGCAACCTCGGTCTATTGATGAATTATTGCATATGGTAGGCTTAGAAAATGATGGGGACAAAAAAGTTGCTGACTTTTCCAAAGGTATGCGTTCTCGCTTGAATTTCATTAAAGCGTTAGTCCATGACCCTGATATATTATTCCTTGATGAACCTACAAGCGGTCTTGACCCTACAAATAATCGTTTAATGAAAGATATTATTCTTGCGGAAAAGAAACGCGGAAAAACGATTATCATTACTACTCACAATATGTTTGACGCAACAGAGCTATGTGACCAAGTAGCCTTTATTGTTGCCGGAAAAGTCAGTGCATTGGATAGCCCGCATAATTTGATTATGTCAAGGGGAGCTGCCAAAATACACTATACCTACTATGATAAAGGCGAGAAAACCGGAGAATGTCTGCTTGATAGAACCACAGAAGATAAGTTGTTAAAAAGTTTAATTTCCGAAAACCGTTTGCTTTCTATTCATAGTAGTGAGCCTACATTAAATGATATTTTTGTTGATATTACAGGGAGGACACTTCAATGAGATTGGGACGTTTAATTTGTGGTGATATACATTTCCAATGGAAATATGGTTTCTATTTTATCTACTTTATATTAACAGTTTTATATGTGTGTGGGATTGCCGCTTTGACGGGACATTGGAAAACGGATATTGCTTCTATCATGATATACTCTGACCCAGCAGCAATGGGATTGTTTTTTATGGGAGCGATTGTCCTCTTGGAAAAAAGTCAAAAGGTGTTAAATGCTATGGTAGTATCGCCTGTAAAAGTATCGGAGTACATACTTTCAAAAACAGTTGCGTTAATTGCCATATCTACGGTAATTGCAATGATATTAGGATTCGTTTCCGGTAGCAATCAGTTACTTAGTATCGCAGTTGGTACAGCTTTGACATCAGCAATCTTTACTATGCTTGGCATTATTGCGGCTACAAAAATTTCAAACTTGAACCAATTTCTCATTGTGATTATGTCGATAGAAATTGTTTGCTTTGTTCCACCTATCGTTGGTCTGTTTGTAAAGTTACCAGATATATTCCGCTTTTTTCCGTTCACAGCTTGCATGAACCTCATAACTGGAAAAAGCATTTTACTATCGTTTGATATGGTACTTGTAATTGCTACGTTGATTATCCTCTACATAGTTGCGCGACATACAGTTAAGCATATGTGGAGAAGTTTGGGAGGTGTAAAGCTATGAAAAGGATATTATCCAGTACCATACAGGTATTTAAGCAAATTAAGAGCGACCCTATGATGTTTGCAGCTTGTTTTACGCCTTTTGTCATGGGAGCTTTGATTAAATTCGGTATTCCCTTTCTTGAAAGAATAACAGATTTTTCTTTGCAAGCATACTATCCGATCTTTGATTTATTACTTTCTATCATGGCTCCTGTATTGCTCTGCTTTGCATTTGCAATGATTACATTAGAGGAAATCGACGATAAAGTGTCACGGTACTTTTCGATTACCCCTCTTGGTAAGTCGGGGTATCTCTTTACAAGGTTGGGAGTACCCTCAATTATTTCGGCGGTCATCGCTTTTATTGTACTGTTACTTTTTTCATTAGAAAAGTTGTCCATTGGAATGACAATATGTTTGGCGCTTCTCGGCTCAGTACAGGCAATTATTGTTTCACTTATGATTATCACATTATCAAGCAATAAATTAGAGGGTATACCTGACAGCAGAGGTATCTTGAGAAGTCTTCATTGCTTAAGAAATCTTGGATATCTGAAGGAAATTGTCATTCTGGTATCAACTGCCACTCCGAAGGAATATTTGAATTATTTGGAGGAAAGGCATTACCCATATATTGTGTCAGGAAATGATCATGTGGACTATGAAAAAGCCTTTCAGATCCTGCATGAGCAATATGGGTGTAAATACATGCGGACAGACAGTGGCGGTGGATTAACCAACAAATTATTAGAAAACGGACTTATTGATGAAATCAGTCTTGTGATATCACCATGTTTTGTAGGTAATAAAGAAAAACAACTATTTGATAACCTTCTGTTATCTGAAAAAGTTAATTTGGAATTGCAGGGAACAGAGAATGCAGAACATGGCTGTCTGTCATTGCGCTATGCTGTGAAAAATAAGGATTAGTGCAGCATACTTTAAAAAGTGTCTGTTGGGACAGTGTCCTAAGCAAGCCGACAGAGCCAACAGAACCAAGTAAACCAGTAGACACAAACCCAATCGAAAACCCAGTTAATACAGATACAGGCGTTGTGATTGTTGCAGTTGAAGATAGTAAACCAATCATTCAATTAGCAGACGGAACAACAAAAAAAGTTGAAGCTAAAGAAATTGGCGCAGATGTTCAAAAAGACGGAACAGTAACGGTTAAAGGTTCAGACGGAAAAATGAAAGTTTTACCAAAAACAGGAGAAACAGAAAATATTGCATTGTCTGTCCTAGGTTCATTAATGGTATTAGGATCAGCATTCATTTTTAAAAAGAGAATCTAATTAAGGGGTCCCGAGCGCCTACGAGGAATTTGTATCGATAAGAAATAGATTTAAAAATTTCGCTGTTATTTTGTACATTTAACTTGACGGTGACATCTCTCTATTGTGAGTTATTAGTGGTACAGTTTTCAACCGTTTTAATCATAAAAAAGTGGTGCATTTTTAAATTGGCACAAACAGGTAACGGTTATTGCAGGTGTATTTCTTATCTATGGGTTTAACATGGATTTTATCATTAAAATCATGAGTATTGTCCGAGAGTGATTGGTCTTGCGTATGGTTAACCCTAAAGTTATGGAAATAAGACTTAGAAGCAAACTTAAGAGTGTGTTGATAGTGCATTATTGTAAATGTCAATATAAAAATGATCAAAAAGTGGAAAATAAAAATGTACATTTTCCAAGATCTATTCCTCAGTTTGTGTTTCCATAAAGGCTCGTTTTTCTTTTAAACGGTATGACGGTCCTTTGATGGAAATAACCTGTGAATGATGCAACAGTCGATCTAGCACCGCATTTGCCAGAGTAGGAGAGCCAAAAATTTCTCCCCATTTAGAGAAGGGCATATTGGTTGTTATAAGTGTGCAATGCTTTTCGTACCTCTTGGCTATCAGTTGAAAAAATAAGTTGGCTGAATCTGTATCGATTGGCATATAGCCAATCTCGTCAATGATCAGTACTTTGTATTTTGCAAAAAATTTCATCCTTGCTTCCAAGCGGTTTTCCAAAAGTGCTTTTTTCAATTGAGTCATAAGCGACTCAAATGAAATAAAATACGTAGAATAGCGTGCTCTGGCGCAGGCGATTCCAATGGCTGTAGCTAAATGGGTTTTGCCAACACCACTACTGCCGACAAATAAAATATTTTCTTTTCGGTCGATGAAACCTAAGTTTCCTAACTCCAGCATTTCTTTTCGATTGATACCTGGCTGGAAATCAAATTCAAAATCATCCAGAGTCTTGATGAATGGAAAGTTTGCTGTTTTCACGCAGGCGTTCTCTGCCCGGAGTTGATTATTTTTCTTTTCAATATCAATCAATTCCTCCAGGGCATCACTGAACGATTTTTGCCCTTTGTTAACAAGGTCTATGTAATAATCCAGATGCTCCTGCATCTTGTGGATTCCAAGGTCTGTAAGACCGTTGAGTAGTTTTGCATAAGTTGCCATCGTATTCCTCCTTACAGGAAGGCATCCATCTGCTTTAGATTTACTTCAGCCAGTTCTGCGACCATATCAGCTTCTTTCATTGTTTGAGTCAGAAGCTGCTGGTAATGATCCTTTTGATAATTCATCCTTTTTGTACTTAATGCATGCACTGCAATAAGATCCGTGCTAGAATAGATACGCAGGGTATTGTCGGAAACCAGTAATCTTACAGGTTTTCCTATGTACTCTGGTGGTACGGAATACTTGCAGTTGTGATAGGTGACCAGAGAATCTGATCTTACCGTGGTTTGGCGATCGTGGGGAAGATAAGATTCAATAACATCATCTGATGGAAGCGGCTGTAAGTATTCCTTTTCTTTTTGGAAGAGTACCAGCGGCGGCATGTTCGTTTCCTGGCATGGATAGGTATTTACCTTTTGGTTGATCTTATTGAGGATTGCAATGAATTCATCCTCCGTTTCAAACTCTCCCTCATAAGGGAGTAACCATGCAAGGAACTTGTTTACCGCCTCAACCTTTCCTTTGGTAAAAGGATGTCTTGGCTTACACAGTTTAATTTTAAAATTGAAATCTTTCGCAAACGCCCGCACCTGATTAGAGATGTTTTTACGCTCACCATCACGATCGACAATTGAGGACATGTTATCAAAAAGGATTTCTCTGGGAACTCCACCGGTTGCTTGGAACGAAGCAATCAGGCAGTCAAATACATCCTGTCTTGTCTTATAAAGTTTGTAAGTGAAATGGGTGTATCTAGAATTCCCAAGTTTATAATCAAACACCTGAAAGGTGAAGATTTCGCCAAATCTATTTGCGATTGATACATCTTCTTTCCAATCGACCTGAGCCTGAATACCGGGTGCGGTTTCAAATCTTGGATGTCCTGCAACAGTTCTTACTGGCTTAAGCCCTTTGGATTTGATGTATTTATTAAAGTTTGAGTAGGTACCGATATCTGGATCCCTCTCTGAAAGAATGAACTCATACACAGCGCGGATATTCGCACCTCTGATAGAAAGTTTCTGTTTGATGAGATCATAATGTTTATCCAGTTTGCTTGGTTTATCTCGGTGTGCAGCTTTGCCTTCGTATCCGTCATAATACTTTTTGACAGTTCTGCGATCCAGATCATAAAACCGTGCGAGTTCTGAAAAGTTTGGTTTTATATCACTCAATTTGAGGATTTTGAGCTGAGTCTTTAATGCTTCGTTCATGGATAACACCTCCATGAATACGATAGCATGATGACTTGGATTGTACATTTTTATTTTCCATTAAATGTACATTTTTATTTTACCATTTACAATTATCTTAAAATTTTGTATAATAGGAATTGAAGTTAAATTAGATGCTAAAAATTTGTAATTAAGAAGGAGGGATTCGTCATGTTGGTATTCCAAATGCGTAATGTAGATAAAACATCTACTGTTTTGAAACAGACTAAAAACAGTGATTACGCAGATAAATAAATACGTTAGATTAATTCCTACCAGTGACTAATCTTATGACTTTTTAAACAGATAACTAAAATTACAAACAAATCGTTTAACTTCTGTATTTATTTATAGATGTAATCACTTCAGGAGTGATTACATGAACAAAAATATAAAATATTCTCAAAACTTTTTAACGAGTGAAAAAGTACTCAACCAAATAATAAAACAATTGAATTTAAAAGAAACCGATACCGTTTACGAAATTGGAACAGGTAAAGGGCATTTAACGACGAAACTGGCTAAAATAAGTAAACAGGTAACGTCTATTGAATTAGACAGTCATCTATTCAACTTATCGTCAGAAAAATTAAAACTGAACATTCGTGTCACTTTAATTCACCAAGATATTCTACAGTTTCAATTCCCTAACAAACAGAGGTATAAAATTGTTGGGAATATTCCTTACCATTTAAGCACACAAATTATTAAAAAAGTGGTTTTTGAAAGCCATGCGTCTGACATCTATCTGATTGTTGAAGAAGGATTCTACAAGCGTACCTTGGATATTCACCGAACACTAGGGTTGCTCTTGCACACTCAAGTCTCGATTCAGCAATTGCTTAAGCTGCCAGCGGAATGCTTTCATCCTAAACCAAAAGTAAACAGTGTCTTAATAAAACTTACCCGCCATACCACAGATGTTCCAGATAAATATTGGAAGCTATATACGTACTTTGTTTCAAAATGGGTCAATCGAGAATATCGTCAACTGTTTACTAAAAATCAGTTTCATCAAGCAATGAAACACGCCAAAGTAAACAATTTAAGTACCGTTACTTATGAGCAAGTATTGTCTATTTTTAATAGTTATCTATTATTTAACGGGAGGAAATAATTCTATGAGTCGCTTTTGTAAATTTGGAAAGTTACACGTTACTAAAGGGAATGTAGATAAATTATTAGGTATACTACTGACAGCTTCCAAGGAGCTAAAGCGCTCGGGACCCCATTAAGTATTTTTAAAAGCATGGTCGCAAGTTTCACTAGCAGCCATGCTTTTATTGAATCATTGTAGGACATTTTAAAGATAATTGCCCACTTTAAAATTAAACATGTGCTTAGAATCGTTCTAGGCAACACCAATAACAATCACTAATCACAAGTGATTTGTGATTAATCACTTGTGATTTACAAGGTGTAACGATATAATTAAATGGAAAACGTGCAAAATATTTACATAAACAGGAGGGAGAAACTTGGAACTAGCATTTAGAGAAAGCTTAAAAAAGATGAGAGGTACCAAATCAAAAGAAAAATTCTCCCAAGAATTAGAAATGAGTAGATCAAATTATTCATTGATTGAATCAGGAAAATCAGATCCGACATTAAAAACATTGGAACGAATTGCAGAATTGACAAACTCAACCTTAGTTATTGACTTAATTCCTAATGAATTAGAACAAGTAGAGTTGCAAATAGAAGAAGAGAAGCAATGATTGTCGTTAATATATTTAACGAAATTGTTGCTTATTTTTTTTTAAAGCGGTATACTAGATATAACGAAACAACGAACTGAATAAAGAATACAAAAAAAGAGCCACGACCAACTTATTTTCCGCCAAGAAAATAAGTTGCGAGCCTTAATTGATTACCACCAATCAATTAAAGAAGTCGAGACCCGAAATTTGGTAAAGTATTTAATTACTTTATTAATCAGATACTTAAATATCTGTAAACCCATTATATCGGGTTTTTGAGGGAATTTCAAGTCTTTAAGAAGATACCAGGCAATCAATTAAGAAAAACTTAGTTGATTGCCTTTTTTGTTGTGATTCAACTTTGATCGTAGCTTCTAACTAATTAATTTTCGTAAGAAAGGAGAACAGCTGAATGAATATCCCTTTTGTTGTAGAAACTGTGCTTCATGACGGCTTGTTAAAGTACAAATTTAAAAATAGTAAAATTCGCTCAATCACTACCAAGCCAGGTAAAAGCAAAGGGGCTATTTTTGCGTATCGCTCAAAAAAAAGCATGATTGGCGGACGTGGCGTTGTTCTGACTTCCGAAGAAGCGATTCACGAAAATCAAGATACATTTACGCATTGGACACCAAACGTTTATCGTTATGGTACGTATGCAGACGAAAACCGTTCATACACGAAAGGACATTCTGAAAACAATTTAAGACAAATCAATACCTTCTTTATTGATTTTGATATTCACACGGCAAAAGAAACTATTTCAGCAAGCGATATTTTAACAACAGCTATTGATTTAGGTTTTATGCCTACGTTAATTATCAAATCTGATAAAGGTTATCAAGCATATTTTGTTTTAGAAACGCCAGTTTATGTGACTTCAAAATCAGAATTTAAATCTGTCAAAGCAGCCAAAATAATCTCGCAAAATATCCGAGAATATTTTGGAAAGTCTTTGCCAGTTGATCTAACGTGCAATCATTTTGGGATTGCTCGTATACCAAGAACGGACAATGTAGAATTTTTTGATCCCAATTACCGTTATTCTTTCAAAGAATGGCAAGATTGGTCTTTCAAACAAACAGATAATAAGGGCTTTACTCGTTCAAGTCTAACGGTTTTAAGCGGTACAGAAGGCAAAAAACAAGTAGATGAAGCGTGTGCTTGATTTAGGATGCGGCTATGGATGGCACTGTATATATGCGATGGAAAACGGTGCTTCCTCTGTAGTAGGTGTTGATATTTCTCATAAAATGCTCGAAGTAGCAAAAGGAAAAACCCATTTTCCACAGATTGAATATGAATGCTGTGCCATAGAAGATGTGGATTTCCCAGAGGAGAGCTTTGATGTAATACTAAGTTCGCTTGCGTTTCATTATGTAGCAGACTATGAGAATTTAATAAAAAAGATATATAGGATGCTGAAGGCTGGTGGCAATTTAGTTTTTACAGTTGAACATCCTGTTTTTACTGCTCATGGAACACAAGACTGGTATTATAACGAAAAAGGAGAAATACTGCATTTCCCGGTGGACAATTATTATTATGAGGGCAAACGGACAGCTATGTTTTTGGAAGAAAAGGTTACAAAATATCATAGAACACTGACCACATATCTAAATACACTGCTTTCAAATAGTTTTATAATAAATCAGATTGTGGAGCCACAGCCGCCAGAGAACATGATGGATATTCCGGGGATGGCGGATGAAATGCGACGCCCAATGATGCTGATTGTATCGGCAAAAAAGAAGATGTAATAATATAGAAAAAATAAACGAGGAGTATGTAAATGAGATCAGAAAAAGAAATGATGGATTTAGTACTTTCTTTAGCAGAACAGGATGAACGTATTCGAATTGTGACCCTTGAGGGGTCACGCGCAAATATTAATATACCTAAAGATGAATTTCAGGATTATGATATTACATATTTTGTAAGTGATATAGAACCGTTTATATCTAATGATGACTGGCTTAATCAATTTGGGAATATAATAATGATGCAAAAGCCGGAGGATATGGAATTATTCCCACCTGAAGAAAAGGGATTTTCCTATCTTATGCTATTTGATGATTACAATAAAATTGATCTTACCTTATTGCCCTTGGAAGAGTTAGATAATTACCTAAAGGGCGATAAATTAATAAAGGTTCTAATTGATAAAGATTGTAGAATTAAAAGGGACATAGTTCCGACTGATATAGATTATCATGTAAGAAAGCCAAGCGCAAGGGAGTATGATGATTGCTGCAATGAATTTTGGAATGTAACACCTTATGTTATTAAAGGATTGTGCCGTAAGGAAATTTTATTTGCTATTGATCATTTTAATCAGATTGTTCGCCATGAGCTGCTGAGAATGATATCATGGAAGGTCGGCATCGAAACAGGCTTTAAATTAAGTGTAGGCAAGAACTATAAGTTTATTGAAAGGTATATATCCGAGGATTTGTGGGAGAAACTTTTGTCCACCTACCGGATGGATTCCTATGAAAACATATGGGAAGCATTATTTCTATGCCATCAATTGTTCAGGGCGGTATCCGGTGAGGTGGCGGAAAGGCTTCATTATGCCTATCCGGAGTATGATAGGAATATAACAAAATATACCAGGGACATGTATAAAAAATACACTGGTAAAACCGGCTGCCTGGATAGCACATATGCCGCTGATATAGAAGAGAGGCGGGAACAGTGATTACAGAAATGAAAGCAGGGCACCTGAAAGATATCGATAAACCCAGCGAACCATTTGAGGTGATAGGTAAGATTATACCGAGGTATGAAAACGAGAATTGGACCTTTACAGAATTACTCTATGAAGCGCCATATTTAAAAAGCTACCAAGACGAAGAGGATGAAGAGGATGAGGAGGCAGATTGCCTTGAATATATTGACAATACTGATAAGATAATATATCTTTACTACCAAGACGATAAATGCGTCGGAAAAGTTAAACTGCGAAAAAATTGGAACCGGTACGCTTATATAGAAGATATCGCCGTATGTAAGGATTTCAGGGGGCAAGGCATAGGCAGCGCGCTTATCAATATATCTATAGAATGGGCAAAGCATAAAAACTTGCATGGACTAATGCTTGAAACCCAGGACAATAACCTTATAGCTTGTAAATTCTATCATAATTGTGGTTTCAAAATCGGCTCCGTCGATACTATGTTATACGCCAACTTTGAAAACAACTTTGAAAAAGCTGTTTTCTGGTATTTAAGGTTTTAGAATGCAAGGAACAGTGAATTGGAGTTCGTCTTGTTATAATTAGCTTCTTGGGGTATCTTTAAATACTGTAGAAAAGAGGAAGGAAATAATAAATGGCTAAAATGAGAATATCACCGGAATTGAAAAAACTGATCGAAAAATACCGCTGCGTAAAAGATACGGAAGGAATGTCTCCTGCTAAGGTATATAAGCTGGTGGGAGAAAATGAAAACCTATATTTAAAAATGACGGACAGCCGGTATAAAGGGACCACCTATGATGTGGAACGGGAAAAGGACATGATGCTATGGCTGGAAGGAAAGCTGCCTGTTCCAAAGGTCCTGCACTTTGAACGGCATGATGGCTGGAGCAATCTGCTCATGAGTGAGGCCGATGGCGTCCTTTGCTCGGAAGAGTATGAAGATGAACAAAGCCCTGAAAAGATTATCGAGCTGTATGCGGAGTGCATCAGGCTCTTTCACTCCATCGACATATCGGATTGTCCCTATACGAATAGCTTAGACAGCCGCTTAGCCGAATTGGATTACTTACTGAATAACGATCTGGCCGATGTGGATTGCGAAAACTGGGAAGAAGACACTCCATTTAAAGATCCGCGCGAGCTGTATGATTTTTTAAAGACGGAAAAGCCCGAAGAGGAACTTGTCTTTTCCCACGGCGACCTGGGAGACAGCAACATCTTTGTGAAAGATGGCAAAGTAAGTGGCTTTATTGATCTTGGGAGAAGCGGCAGGGCGGACAAGTGGTATGACATTGCCTTCTGCGTCCGGTCGATCAGGGAGGATATCGGGGAAGAACAGTATGTCGAGCTATTTTTTGACTTACTGGGGATCAAGCCTGATTGGGAGAAAATAAAATATTATATTTTACTGGATGAATTGTTTTAGTACCTAGATTTAGATGTCTAAAAAGCTTTAACTACAAGCTTTTTAGACATCTAATCTTTTCTGAAGTACATCCGCAACTGTCCATACTCTGATGTTTTATATCTTTTCTAAAAGTTCGCTAGATAGAGTTCTATATTAGAGATGTAAAGAGTTTTGGTGAAGAGGTTTGTGAGTATGGCTTTTATAACCAGGGTGCAATGAGAAGCACTAACAGCAGCTAGCTTAAGAACGCATAGGATATACTTTTTATGGAAGTCACAGAGGAGGAATAAAATTTGAACAGGATTAACAGAGTAACCTCTATTCTTATTCAGCTGCAATCAAAAAAAATAATTCCTGCCAAAGAAATTGCACAGCGATTTAATATAAGCTTAAGGACAGTTTACAGAGATATCCGGACACTTGAAGAAGCCGGAATACCAATTGGATCTGAGGCCGGAAAAGGATATTTTCTTGTAGAGGGCTTCCTACTTCCGCCGGTAATGTTTACAGCGGCGGAAGTGGGTGCATTGATTACAGCAGGGAAATTTTTAAATTGCCATGGAGATGAATCATTTATAAAGGATTTTGATTCAGCTATGTATAAAATCAAATCTATTTTGAAGCATGGTGAAAAAAACTATGCACAGGAGTTGGAGAACAGTATTAACGTGTACAGCACATCTGGACAGAAAAATACATTGGCGGATAACGTTATTGCAGCAATTCAGACTGCAATCTGCAATAAAAGGGTAATATCAATTCAATATCCTGCATCAGGAGGGCAAGAACCGGAAAGCAGAATGATAGAGCCTATATCACTGGGGTTTTATGAACAGAACTGGTACTTAATCGGTTTTGCAGGCTAAGAAATGAATATAGGAATTTTCGTGTGGATCGGATTAAAAGCATTTGCATAGAAGAAGAGCTCTGTCAAAGCCATGATGGCTCTTTGGAACAAATATTAAAACAAATGCTTTCATATAAAAAACTATATAATGTAATTCTTAGAGCTGAAAAAGGGGAGACATACAATTCTATCAAGAACAGGTATTCTCTCGGCTTCCTTGAAGAAACCGATTTGGGAAGTAAAATGGAAATCGAATTCCAGACAGATTCCTTTGAGATATTGAGCAAGCAGCTGATTGAATATGGATCAGGCATTGAAATAGTCCAACCTGATGAATTAAAATGCATAACCCGTAAACACCTGGCACAAATTACGAATCACTGCCTAAACTTGATTTAGAGAAAGCGATTGGTCTGTTATGTATTTTTTGTAAGGTTTCATATCCCCTGCTGACATACAGCTGTCAGTGTATTATGATATTCTACTATCAAAAAGGAGGATTGAAAAATATGAAACCAAAGATAATTATGCACACACAAATTAGCCTTGATGGCCGCATTAAAGGCTTTGATAATCCGGAAGTTTACTACCAGGTTGCCGGGGGAATTCATTCGGATGCGGTGCTGTTTGGGTCCAATACTGTTTTTACTGCATTTGAAAAATATCCTGCTGAAACAGAGGCTGATTTTGAGAAAATCATAACAAGCCCGGAGGACCCCAGACCAATAGGAGTCATGGCAGTTACAAAACTAGCTGCACTTACATTGCTCGGAATACCAGCCCCCTTTTTTATTGATAGTTACTACCAGTTCGCGGTTGGCTTCCTTCCATCATTTTGGGTAGCGAAAGCCATGCAGAATGAAGCGGTTCTTTATTTCTCCATAGGATTGGTGGTAGCTTTAGTCTGGTACTACTTCCTTACAAAACGTCTGTTTCGGAAGCTGGCAGGATAAGGAGGCATATTATGGAAAAAGGTAGACTTCTGCAAAACAAAAATATGAATAAGGCTATTCAGGTTTCCAAAATTACACTAATCATCAATCTGAGTTTATCGCTACTTAAATTTGCTGCTGGATATATAGGAAAGTCAAGTGCTATGCTGTCGGACGCTGTACACTCGGCTTCTGATGTATTAAGCACAATCGTTGTGATGGTTGGAATTAAAATATCAGAAAAACAGCCTGATAGAGAACATCCTTATGGGCATGAACGTATGGAATGTGTGGCTTCCATTATTCTCTCTGTTGCATTGGCTATAACGGGTGCTGGAATAGGATATTCAGGTATCAAGAAAATCTTTTCAGGACAGTACAATACGCTTTCTGTCTCTAGTGGAATCGCACTTACGGCGGCAGTCTTATCCATTGTTATAAAAGAGTGGATGTACTGGTTTACAAGAAGTGCTGCAAAGCATACAAATTCTGACGCACTTATGGCTGACGCATGGCATCACCGCTCTGATGCACTCTCGTCGGTTGGTTCCTTAATTGGCATTTTAGGAGTGCGTTTAGGCTATGCTATTTTCGACCCTATTGCAAGCGTTGTGATTTGCGGTTGTATCTTAAAAGCTGCTTTGGACATTTTCAAAGAAAGCATTAACAAAATGGTAGACCATAGTTGTGACAATGCTACTGAAACAAAGATTAGGGAAGTTGTGCTTCAGCAGCAAGGGGTTGATGGTATTGATGAATTAAAAACCCGCATGTTTGGAGCGAAAATGTATGTAGATATTGAAATATTAGCTGATGGTAATTTAGCTCTTTATGACGCTCATAGAATTGCTGAGGGAGTCCATCAAACGATTGAAAACAACTTTCCACAATGTAAACATTGTATGGTACATGTTAATACGAATGAACTTCTCTATTCTGCATAGGACAGGGAAGATGATTTAAGACTATTGAAAGGGAAAGGGGGAAATAGGTTATGGAACAATACTGGTGGATTATCATTGTTGTGGTTTTGATTGTCGTTGGCTTACTTAAAATTGTAATTATGAAGAAGTATAACCAAAGGAGAAATTCTAACAATAGTCCAAAAGATAGCGAGGACGACAAGATGTATTAAGGTTTATTGAAATCTGTTATGTTGTAGAATGATGTTTTTAGATACTAGAAAGTGCTTTAAGGGGGCTAACGTTATGGAAAGCTTTGAGTACAATTCTTTCCAATAAACAGTATTTTGCATAGAGAAATGTATGTAGGAAATATGGTGCAAGGCATAAAGCACCAGCGATCGAGAGATCAACCTATGAACCAAAGGCACACTACATTTTATACTACTTGACAAGTAAACGAGCGTTTACTATAATGGTTTACAGAAGTAAACGTTCGTTTACTAAAGAAGGAGGTTGTAAATGTCTGACACAAAAGAAAATATATTAAAAATTGCACTACACTTATTTGCAGTGAATGGTTATGAGGCTGTTTCTGTTAGTATGATTGCGGAAGCCTTGGGAATGACAAAAGGAGCATTATATAAACATTATAAAAATAAGCAAGATATTTTTGACTGTATCGTAGAACGTATGTATCAAATTGATAATAAGCGAGCTAAGGAATATCAAGTACCAGAAAGCACAATAGTGGTAACCCCTAATGCATACAGAAATACAACTATTGAAAGTCTAACAACATTTACTTTTGCACAATACGATTTTTGGGTGACTGATGAATTTGCGTCTAATTTTCGCAAAATGTTAATACTAGAGCAATATAGAAATTTAAAAATGAATATGCTTTATCAAAAATGTCTTGTAAATGGTCCTATCAGTTATATAGAAGATATATTTAATGAAATGATTAAAAAAGGTGTTCTTCAAGAGTGTGATACAAAACAGCTTGCTATTGAATATTATGCGCCATTATTTCTATTGATAAGTGTAGCAGACGCAGTTGAAAATTGTTGGGATTTAAAATCTCAATTAACCACACATGTTAATCAATTTGTCAAGAAATATATTACAAATGAAAAAGTAAAATAATCCTTTATTCTGTCCTGAATGCAAACATAACTTTTTAATTTCAGCAGAGAAACTCAAAATGAATATTGTTATAAGTCACAAATATTAACTATTAAAATATTACAATAATGGAGATGAGAAAATGGAATATATTCGCAGTAAAAAATATTTTACACCCGACTTACAGACAAAAATTATGGGACCGAATCCTATAAAATTACAAGAGGAACTATTACAAAATCATAAAATCCCGTCTGGCAGCTATGTCTGTGACCTTGGAAGTGGACAAGGTTTAACTTCTGTATTTCTTGCAAAAGAATATGGATTTGTTGTTTTTGCAGTTGACTTATGGAGTGAGCCAAAAGAAAATGAAGAATTTTTCAAAAAAATGGGATTATCTTCTGCACAAATTAAATCTGTAAAAGCTGATGCCAATGAACTTAAATTTGAGAAAGAGTTTTTTGATGCTGTAGTAAGTACAGATTCATATAATTATTTTGGACGTGACCCTATATATTTAGATGAAAAATTGCTTCCATTTGTTAAGAAAGGTGGGTTTGTTTATATCACAGTTCCTGGCATGAAGAAAGATTGCCATGACAACCTTCCAGAAGAGTTATTGTTATCATGGACACCAGAAGAACTTGATTATATACATGATATAACATATTGGTCTAACATAATTAGTCATTGTAAGAAGGCAGATTTAATTTCAATATATGAAATGGAAAGTAATTCGGAAGTTTGGTCGGATTGGATAAAGCAAAATAATGAATATGCAATAAATGACCGTAAAGCAATAGAAGCTGGCGGTGGAGATTATCTGAATTTTATTGCTATAATTCTACAAAAAAAATAAATTCTTTAGAACCAGACACTATAATTTGCGTTCTAATATGTTTACCGATTGACATCAATAATTTTATCTTTGAGGGTAATGATTTGAAAATAGAAGAATACAAGAAGATACGAAATTGATAAATTAGAAATTGTAGGTCTGATGAATCAGGAAAACAAGTATTTGAAGGAATGATACGAATCGTATCATACATGTGACAGAGAGATTCTGTTGTTATTTTACGTTTTTTGATAACGTTAAATTGTCGAAAAGACAGATTAACTTTTGAAAGGACGTAGAATAATGAAAAAGAACGGAAAAAAGAATTTATTATTTGGAGTGATACTCCTTGCAACATTTGTAATATGGACAGCTTTGATTCAGATTGTTGATGTGCAGCCTCTTGGGCAGAATGGAACCAATATTGGATTTGCAACATTCAACTGCTGGTTTCATCGTTTGACAGGTGTTCATATGACGCTTTATACGATTACCGACTGGATGGGGCTTGTACCAATTGTTGTATGTCTGATTTTTGCAGGAATTGGACTGGTTCAGTTAATTAAGAGAAGAAGTCTTTTTAAGGTGGATTCAGATATCATCATTTTGGGTGTATATTATGGTATCGTGATACTGGCATATTCAATTTTTGAAATTATCCCAATTAATTACAGACCAATCTTAATTGAAGGAGTGATGGAGGCTTCTTATCCATCTTCTACTACTTTATTGATATTGTGTGTGATGCCTACTTTAATCGAACAGATTCAGCGTAGACTGACCTGTGTTACAACTAAACGAATTATTACGATTACAGTAATTGCTTTTTCAGTATTTATGGTTATCGGAAGATTGATTTCAGGAGTACACTGGTTCACGGATATTGTAGGTGGAGTAATTTTAAGTATGGGATTGTTTACTATTTATAAAGCAGTAGTTATGCTATCGACAAAGAATCAATAGAATAAGCAAGGGAGGTGCAGGTTTTGGAATTCCATGAAAAACTTCAGGAATTAAGAAAGAGCCGGGGATTGACACAAGAAGAACTGGCAGAGGCATTGTTTGTTTCCAGAACTGCTATTTCAAAATGGGAATCAAGAAGAGGATATCCAAGCATAGATTCATTGAAAGAAATATCAAGATATTTTGCAGTGTCTATTGATGATCTGTTATCAGGAGAACAGTTGATTACAATTGCAGAAAAAGAAAATAGATCCAATCTCAATACTATATGCGACTTATTATTGGGGTTTGTTGACTTATTTTCTTTGATGCTTATTTTTCTACCGCTGTATCCAAAACCGGTCAATGGATATATCTATGCAGTAAATCTCTTTGATTATGTAGATAATGATGTTTTGATTATTACAATCTATTGGGCATTGTTTATCGGCTTAACAATCGTTGGAATTGTAAAAATACTAATGGTCTATTTCAAATTAGAAAAGGGCAAAAGGGTAGTTAATTCATTGTCCGTTGGATTCAGTGTTTTTGCTGTTTTGTTTTTGGCGATGGTGAGAGAACCATATGCAATAGTAGTTGCATTTTTGCTATTACTTGCCAAAGGTGGGTTACTTTATAAACAAACCAAGGCAGGTTGATAAAGTAGTGTTTCTATAAATTCTAGTTTATAGAATTAAGAAAATCGAAATTTATTTTGGAGGTGTACCATGAACAATAAAGAGATTATAAAATACTTTTATGAGGTGGTTGTTTCAGAAAACTTGCTTAATGAGCTTCCACAATATATTTCAAAGGATTGCGTGTAAAAGGTTGGCGAAAACGAGATGTTTATCGGCATAGATGGAATGAGGCAACACCTTGAGGCTGTCAAAAAAACATATCCCGACTACACTATGAAAATTATTCGTCAATACGAAGCAGATGATTATGTTATTTCAGAATTTATTATGAAAGGGACTCATGTTGGAGATTTTTTCGGAATAACACCTACAAATAAGGTTTTGGAAATCACAGGAGTAGATATTGATAAAATTATAGATGGAAAAATCGTGGAACATGGTGGTGCTACAAATACTTTTGAAACTTTTTTTGAACACCATTTGATTAAGTCTGTATGAAATATAAATTCCAGTTTGTAAAAGTCAATAAATCCAAAGATAAATTTGTATTTGAAAGGAGTTTTGAAGAATGAAAAAATATGAGTATGTAGAAATTAACTATAATGCGAAAGGAGTTGTATTCCTTTGTACTGATAAACACAAAGAAATTATTGACAGTTACGCAAAAACGGGGTATCACTACGCAGGATTTGTACCCACAGAAATTGACGCAAAAGGCTGTATGCGAAAGATAGATTTAATTTTTGAAAAAGAAGATTAACTTATTTTAGGGAGTTGGTTCTAATGATAGGACTTAAAAAACGAGATATTAAAAAGCATTGAAAGCTGGTGCAAAAGCTGGCGGTTTATCGTATGCTGATGTACGAGCTGATATTGAAGCGACGATTGACGAAGCAATGAACAATACAGTTCCAATGGTCTATGATACGAAAAACATTAAAAGATATGTGATGAATTTATTAGATATGGCTCATTAAAAAGTACCAAAGAAATAAAAGTTACCATATAGACAAAATTGTTTTTTTATATCTTTTGATTTCTTATAAGATAATGGCATTGTGCGACAAGCTATACAAAAAAATTTCATGTATACTTTGATTATAAATTATACAAGGAGGTACTGATATGTACGCATATGAAAATATTGAAATGTCATTAAACTATATTGAACAACATTTAAGTGAGAAAATCGAAACAGAGAAACTGGCGGAAATTGCCTGTCTTTCTACATTTTATTACCAACGTTTGTTTAAAAGATTAGTTAAGAGATCAGTTCAAGAATATATCAAACTTCGTCGTTTAGCAATGGTAATAGCAGAATTGAATAATTCGGAGGAAAGAATATTAGACATAGCTTTAAAATATGGATTTTCAGACCATGCTAATTTCACAAGAGCATTTAAAGAAGTTTACCATATAACTCCAGATGAATACAGAAAGAATGTTCCTATGTTAAATACATTTGACAAGCCAGAACTTGCTTCACGTTATATCATGATTGATGAAAATGTTCCATTGATTGTAGGGAATATTGTTTTGGAGATTCAAAGGAAAACATTAAGAACAAGGGAAATGTATTTTGGTTTTGAAAAAACAGTAAATGTTACTGAACAAATTCCTGTTGGAGAAAGTACGGGAATTGATGTTCCAGGTCAGCTATGGCGTGAATTTCATGCAAAGAAACTGCAAACCGAAAGTGCCATTTTTAACAATGATATTGAGCTTGGTGTATCTCATTCAGCAAGTCCAGATAAAGGAACGTTCCTTTACTTTGTAGGAGGTATGGCTTCATCAATAGATGTATGTCCTAAAAATATGGTACAACACACATTACCAGCAGGTGAGTATGTTGTATGCAGAATTGAGGCAGAATCTTTTGAAGAACTTGTTACCACTGCTTTAAATCAAGCAAATAAGTATCTGTTTGAAACATGGCTTCCAAATCATAAATTGATTACAAAGCCGTTCATGGCAGAAAAATATTACAAAGGAAGTGCAGATATTAGTTATATGGAAATATGGGTGATTCCTGTGGAAACAGGAAATGCTGAAAATGAATTATCCAATGTCAATGGAAAAAAAGCAGAGAATTTATCACAATACTAGAGAGGGGAATGGACAAAAGTGGCTTATGATAGATATAAATTCTAAGAATAACCCATTTCAAGATGTATTGAGAATTATTGATATTTGTTATGCCCTAAAAGGTATAATTTCCTAATGAAAATATATCACACCTACTTTTGAATACCAACAATATTATTGTTGCAACAAGTGTCCCGTATAATTAGAGAAAACCAAGATTTTAGATATTTAACGCATTGCTTTGAGGGGGCTTGCATTATGGAATATTTTAAGAAATTTACAAAAATATCAAGGTCAATTTAGCAGTACAATACGTACAATTACAACTGAATATGCCAGAGCTTTAGCTCGCACAAACACTATGTTTTGTGCGGGTTTTTTTATTGCTGAAAATATTTTTAACTTTTTTCTAAAATCCTGCAACAAATCACACCTTGCCGTACAGATATGGTGCGGAAAGAGGGATAAACACTTTTCACGTCATAACGGAAAGGGGGTGTGGTTATGAAACCGTCGGACTTCCAAAAGACAGTACAATGTCAATTCGACTGCAAGCTAAAACGTGTAGTCAAGAACATTGTACGAAACTACCGAAAGGAATTAAGGCGACGCAGGAATAAGGAAATCTCATTCTGTGAACTTCCAGAAATCGTTGTTGAAAAGCTGGCTGTCTGGGACGAGTATGAAAGCGACTACATAGTTTTTGATGTATGTGGTATTGAAATCCGTGTACTTGATGATGAATTAGCGGACGCTCTCAAAGTTCTTTCAGAAAAAGACAGAAACATTGTATTGATGTATTTCTTTCTTGGCATGAGCGATGCAGAAATCGGTGACAAGATGAAAATTGACCGTTCAACATCATTTCGTATTAGGAAAAGTTCACTTGATAAAATCGGAAAAAAGTTAAAGGAGAACACGAAAAATGAATAAAACACACCCGTCATTTTATCTTATTTCGTCGGCTGTGGACGGCAATATAAATTCTATTGAGAAGCTATTGCAGTTCTATGAACCGTACATATCAAAATGTTGTTTACGTCCGTTCTATGATGAATACGGAAATGTCTGTGTTGTCGTAGATATGGAATTAAAAGGACGTATCAGAGAAGCTCTATTGAAGATGATTTGTGAATTTGAGATAGAGGAATAATCAGCAGTTGCCAGCAGAGCATGATTTGTCCAATTCCCCCTCTTTCCTGCTCTGCTACTGCTTAAAGAATGAAAGCAATATGTTTTCGACACAGCTCTTTGAAAACTGAATAAAGCAGACAGACACGTTTGTGAGATAGCGAGCCACGGGAACTGTACGCCATGACCTTTCCAAAAGAAAGCGAGCGACCCACACAGTGATCCGAGAGCGACTGTTGGAAAAGTCGTTTTGCCATGACCTATGCTCACAGAATAATGATACGTCCGCAAGGTGCGGTTCTGCCCACAAGAATGGGAATAGTTGAGATACTAACGGAGCTTTCCAAAGCCGTCTGTCTGCTTGGAAATTACAAGCAAGGGGGAATTTATATGGAGAAAAAACTAATACGATATAGTATGCAGATTGCCATGTTGAACCAACTTCTTGCCCGTAAAATGATTTCTGAAAAAGAATATGCTTTAGTAAAATCAAAACTTATGCAAGATTATAATATTGTTTCAGATATAACCGCTTGAATTGTATATTTGAATATTGTATAATAACACTACAAAAGGAATACAAAATGCAAATATAAAAGGAGTGGTTCTGTGAAAGAAGTAGAAGTAATCAAAGCAAGAAATGATTTACAAACTCGTACAAGGGGAAAAACGATTGAACTTATGCGTGTTGGTGCATATTGCAGGGTTAGTACAGATAGTGCAGACCAGCTAAACAGTTATAAGTCGCAGGTAGCCTATTATACAGATATGATTAAGAAGAATAAAGAATGGGTACTTGCGGACATATATGCTGATGAAGCAATCACAGGTACACAAGTGGCAAAAAGAGAAGATTTCCAGCGTATGATAAATGATTGTATGAATGGGGAAATTGATATGGTTATTACAAAGTCTATTTCCAGATTTGCCAGAAATACGCTAGATACTTTAAAGTATGTTCGTATGTTAAAGGAACGCAATATAGCAGTATATTTTGAAGATGAGAAAATCAACACTTTAACTATGGATGGGGAATTGCTTTTAGTTGTACTTAGTTCTGTGGCACAGCAGGAAGTTGAAAATATATCTGCTAATGTAAAAAAAGGTTTAAAAATGAAAATGAAACGGGGAGAGCTGGTTGGTTTTCAAGGTTGTCTTGGATATGATTATCACAAAGACACGAAAACAATTACCGTGAATGAAGAAGAAGCAGAAATTGTACGTTATATTTTTAATCGGTATATTGAGGGTGCTGGCGGTTCTGTTATTGCACATGAGCTTGAAAATTTGGGATATAAAACAAAGTACGGAAGTTCTACATGGGTACAATCAACAGTCATTGGTATTATCAAGAACGAGAAATATAAAGGCGATTTATTGCTAGGAAAAACCTTTACAGTAGACCCGATTTCAAAGCGAAGATTGGAGAATTTCGGAGAGGAAGATAAATTTTATATTCGTAATCATCACGAACCGATTATTAGCGAAGAAGTTTTTGAAAAAGCACAAGAAATTCTTGCCAGAAGAAATGTTAATAGAGGAAAGATTGGAGAGGGTAGCACAAAGAGAGAAAAATATAGTAGGAAATATGCTTTCAGTTGTATGCTGGAATGTGGTTTCTGCGGTGGCACTTTAACAAGGCGTAATTGGCACAGCAGTTCACAGTACAGCAAGGTTATATGGCAATGCGTAACGGCTACGAAGAAAGGAAAAAAATTCTGTAAGCATAGCAAAGGCATTCCAGAAACAGCTATTGAAGAAGCGTTTGTAGAAAGTTATCGTTTATTGTGTGATGATAATAAAGATGTTCTGGAAGAATTTTTGCAGAGAATGGACGATACGCTTAGTAGTAGTGTGGTGTCAAAACAACTTGCAAAAGCAGAAAAAGAGATAGGCGCATTAGAGAAGAAAAAAAGTAAACTTGTGGATATGCGTCTGGAAGAAATTATTGATAAGGAAACCTACGAAAGTAAATATGCTGATTTAGTAAGCAAACAAGAACAGCTTGTTGAAGAAAGAAAAAAATTACAAGAAACTTCTGATAATGAAAAAGACATAAAAAAACGTCTGAAAGAGTTTAAGAAAACTTTGGAACAGAATGAAGTTCTTGATAAATTCGACCGCTATGTGTTTGAAAGCATTGTTGAAAAAGTAATTGTAGGTGGACTTGATGAAAATGGAAATGTTGACCCTGCACAATTGACATTTGTTTATAAAACGGGCTTGAAGAATAACGTGGATGGTGCTAAATTTAAACCACAAAGAAAAAATGCAAGAGGACGACATAGAACTGAAGAATTGTGTTCACATGATAGCAACGAGGTTGATAAAATGTGTTCCGATAGTAGTAACGACACACGTTGAGGCAATATCACTGCTTGTACGAGTTGGTGGAACAGCGAAGTAGAAGCAGTGATACTGCCCATGCGATAATTGTCGTAGAATGAGGAGTTAACGACGAAATGAGACGGTAACAGCGAACCGTTGAGTGCGTAGCTCTACTTGTAAAATTCTAGAAACCTTTGAATGAAAGGGATAATGAAAAGCCTTGATAGCAAGGCTTTTTGTCGTATGGAGAAGAAGTATCAGAGTAAGAATCCAAGTAGAGTGTCTTGATGTGATAGCGTGATAGGTTATCAATCTATTTCCACAAACCCTGAGAGTATGGACTTGTTTCCACAGAAGAGGAGTTTGTGGAAATGAACATATCCCTTACATTATTACCTAGATGGTCGTTGAAGTTTGAGTTCTATATATTGATACTACATATTTTAAAGTTAGTATTTTTAAATCAGTAAAATAATATCCTTATTTTAAAATTTAGAGAAAAGTAGTATAATAGTAGAAAAGAAGAGAGTTCGTGGATGTTAATAAATATAATCTTGTTTACAATCAGAATATTGCCGAGAATAGTCACTGTCTTTTAAAAGCTTTATTCGTAAAAGGTATAGAAATATAATATTTTTTGAAGAGGTAAAGGAGAAAATAAGATCTGTTTAATTTAGGGTACTGATAAATCAGGATGGAGGTGTTTTTTTGAGAACATATGAAAATAAAGAAGAGCTAAAAAAAGAAATAAGTAAAGCATTTGAGAAATATATTTTGGAATTTGATAATATCCCAGAAAACTTGAAAGATAAAAGAATTACTGAAGTTGATAGAACTCCAGCCGAAAACCTTTCGTATCAGGTTGGATGGACAAGTTTGGTTCTTAAATGGGAAGAAGATGAAAGAAAGGGGCTTCAAGTAAAAACACCATCGGATGAATTTAAATGGAATCAACTTGGTGAATTATATCAGTGGTTCACGGATACTTATGCTCATTTATCTCTGCAAGAGTTGAAAGCAAAATTAAATGAAAATATTAATTCTATCTATGCAATGATTGATTCGTTGAGTGAGGAGGAATTATTTGAACCGCATATGAGAAAGTGGGCCGATGAAGCGACTAAAACAGCGACTTGGGAAGTGTATAAGTTTATTCATGTAAATACTGTTGCACCTTTTGGAACTTTCCGAACTAAAATCAGAAAATGGAAGAAAATAGTATTATAAATTATATTTTTTATTGGTTAAAAAATTTCATAAAAATGTTTACCAAAGGCGATAAAAGAAAAAACTATCGTCTTTTTCTTTATAAATTATTAGAACGATTAAAAATCAGAGGAACGATTTCATTCCCCACCAAACCCCCACCAAAGTTTAGGTTTTGGTAGGAAGTTGCTTAATTTTGTAAAAGCAATCCATCTAACGCTCCAGTTAAATGTTTATAAAAAGAAGCAAAAAGCAATTTCATTTTACTTGAGAGAAGGATTTTTAATTATTTCTGAGAATATAGATGATAATACTCAGGAATTAGAATTGTCTATGACATGGACTAATTTGTAATGGAGAATGAGGAATGTCAAAAGACATTAATAGTAGACTGTACATTTAAGAAGTTTTTGAAAGGCTTTACCAAATTTATGCTTCTGCACGTCAAGAAGTATTAGATTTAGTTAATTTATCAGGTACTTTTATTCCGCTTAATATCGATTCCGATAGAGAGGGATTGCTTGACTATTAGATTCTTGTGGCAGAAATTGCAGGGATAATAGTTGGTTTTACTGTATTTACAGTAGATAATTAGCATGGCTATATGTAGATAGGAAATTTATTCGACAAGGGATTGGGACAAGGTTAGTTGATGGTGCTTTCAAGCAGATGAATAATACTATTTCAATTGAAGTTTTAGCAGGAAGTATTCTTGAGCTTACATTTTACAAAAAATTCGAATTTGAAATTGTAAATATAAAGACAGGTCGAATGTCAGGAAATGAAGAGTTTTCAGTTTCCGTAAATGATTTGAGGAGCAGAGTTAGTAAGTCTGAACATATTTTTGTTTTTATATGCTATAATCATCATAGAGCAGTTAATAAGAAAAGAGAATAATATGTTAGTTGATAAATTACAAGAGCAGTCCGATTTGACTCCTCAAGAGCAAGTGGTTGCGTCCTTTATTTTGGAGAACATGAAAATGATTCCCTCCTTTTCTGCTCAAGGATTGGCAGGAAAATCATTTACTAGTAAGGCAACGGTTGTTCGTCTGTGTCAAAAACTAGGCTTTTCTGGGTTCCAAGAGTTCAAATTACAATTGTTAGCAGAATGGCATGAAAAGCAACGACTTGATGCATTATTGTCAAAGGAGCCAATTTCTTCCCATACAAATTTTGAGGATCTCCTAGATATTCTTCCGCAGATTTATGATAAAGCTTTAACCAATACTAGATTTACTTTAAGAAAGCAACAACTTCCAAAACTTATAAATTTTATTGAAAAATCGGATCAGATAATTTTTTTAGGGACTGGTATTTCGTATATCTCAGCACAAGCTGCTGCATTTAAGTTTTCAAATTTAGGGCTACAAGCAACCGCTATGGAATCTCTTAATAAGCATTTTCTTGCACTCAATAAAGATAAGAAAACAGTATTTTTCCTTATCAGCTTTACTGGAAAAAACGAGTCCATTCTTCAGATGGCACGTTATTTAAAACAGGAAGGGTTTTGTCCCATTGTTGGATTAGTTGGTCCTTATTATGAACAATTAAAACCTTACTGTCATGAGATTATAGAATTGCCTAATCGTGAAAGCTTGATTGGTTTGGATGTTGTCAGTAGTAATATCAGCTTGACGTATATTATCGATCTTCTATTTTCAATGTATCTAGCCAAAACATATGATAAACAAGTCAAAGTAAACCTATCTAATCGACCAAAATAAACCACATTGAACCTTTGTTACAGAAAACAAAGGTTTTTTTAAATGATTACTGGACCATTTGTCCAAAATATTGAAATAAAATTGTAAGCGTTATCTGAAGTTGTTATACTAGCTCTGTCAAAAAAGACATTAGGGAGGAAAATATGAAAAAATATCAAGCCTTAGCACAAGATATTGTTGAGCATATCGGTGGAAAAGATAATGTCACAGGACTTGTCCACTGTATCACACGCCTACGCTTTAATTTAGTTGATGAATCAAAAGCAGATGATGATTATCTAAAAGCACTAGATGGCGTTGTAACTGTCATGAAAAGTGGAGGACAGTATCAAGTTGTTATCGGTAACCATGTTGCAGATGTCTATGAAGAAGTTCTGCCTTTGCTGAATATTACAGATTCTAAAGTAAGTAGTCAGCCAGTAAATGTAAAATTATTCGACAGAATGATCGATACGATTTCTGGAATTTTTCAGCCAGTTCTAGGCATTATGGCTGCTTGTGGAATGGTTAAAGGTTTCAATACCTTGTTTGTTACCTTAGGTTTATATGAAAATACTAGTGGTGTCTATCAGATTTTAAATGCTGTTGGAGATGCTATGTTTACCTTTATGCCTCTGTTTCTAGGATATACGGCGGCGAAAAAATTTAAGTTGAAACCAATGCTTGGTTTAGCAATTGGAGCGGCTCTCTGTTATCCAGCAATTCAAGCAAGTAGTTTATCCGCAAATTCAGAAGCTTTGTTTACTCTATTTGAAGGTAGCGTTCTAGCATCACCAGTCTATATCAATTTTCTTGGCATCCCAGTAATTGCGATTGATTATACAGGAACAGTTATTCCTGTTATTCTAGCAGTTTGGTTTGCTTCAAAATGTGAACGGGTATATAATCGTCTCATTCCAGACTTGGTGAAATTCTTCTTTGTGCCAATGTTGACGATGTTAACCGTTATTCCAGTGACTTTATTGGTATTGGGTCCTCTGGCAACATTTGGTTCAACCTTAATTTCTCAATTTACCCTTGCTGTGCGTGACATCAGTCCACTTTTAGCAGGTGCGTTAGTAGGGGCAACTTGGCAAATTCTAATCATTTTTGGTCTTCATTGGGGCTTTATTCCAGTGTATATCAATAACGTGATGACATTGGGTTATGATAATGTCATGATGCCATTCTTTGCTTGTACCTTTGCAACATCGGCTGTAGTGTTGGGCATTTATTGCAAGACTAAAAATCAGAAATTAAAAGAGATGGCTATTCCTAACTTTATATCAGGAATTTTTGGTATTACGGAACCAGCTATTTACGGGATGTTGTTACCATTAAAAAAACCATTTATTATCAGCTGTATCGCAGGAGGAATTGGTGGTGCTTTCTATGGACATTTCAATTTTAGAAAATTTATCATGGGTGGTATGGGAATTTTCGAATTGCCTAATATGATGAATCCAGATGGAAGCATGGGGAATATTATTGTTGCTTTTGTAGGGATTCTTATCTCGATGGTTGTCGGGTTGATCTTAACTTTAATGTTCTATAAAGAAGATGAATTAGTGCAGAATGAGTCAGAAGAAAAAGATACTATTCTTTTAAGCCCTTTAGAGGGAGAAGTCGTTCCACTAGAAAGTATTGAAGACCAAGCTTTTGCTTCTGGAATGCTGGGAAAAGGTTTAGCAATCATTCCAAGTCAAGGAACTTTAAAATCTCCTGTTGATGGTGAGATTATAGCATTATTTCCAACTGGCCATGCCATAGGATTAAAGAGCGATAGTGGAATTGAAATTTTGATTCATATTGGAATGGATACTGTGCAGTTAAATGGTAGAGGCTTTTCAACTAAAGTGACTGCTGGTGAACACGTTCAAAAAGGTCAAGTATTAATAGAATTTGATCAGAAACTTATTCAATCGGAAGGCTACTCGCTGGTAACACCAGTGCTAGTTACAAATTGGGAAGAGTTTTCTGATATGACGATTGAGAATCAACAGGATATCGCATTTGGTCAAAAGATGATCTCTGTTAGAAAGTAGATAGTATGGACAATGAATTTTTATGGGGAGTAGCAACAGCTGCCAATCAATGTGAAGGTGGTATAGAACAACGAGGTAAGGCATTAGTTGATGTTATTCCATTTGGAGAGCAGCGTTTTGGTGTCATGAAAGGTGAAATCTGTCATAACACCCTTCAGAATGATACCTATTTTCCTGGAAGGCAAGCAATCAATATGGCAGAGAACTACGATACAGATATTGATTTATTAATAGAATTAGGAATAAATGCTTATCGGTTATCCTTTTCATGGTCACGTATTTTTCCAAAAGGTAATGAAGATAAACCGAATCCTAGTGGTTTAGCTTTCTATGATAAGATTATTAATAAGCTTTTAGACAATAGTATTGAGCCGATAGTAACTATTTGTCATTTCGACTTACCTCTTTATCTGGTAGAAGAATTTGGCGGATGGGGAGATAGGCAGGTTGTTGATTATTATTTGAATTACTGTGAAGTCTTATTCCAGCATTTTAAAGGACGCATCAAGTATTGGATAACCTTTAATGAAATCAATATGATTTTACATTTACCATTCTTAGCCGCAGGTTTGTATGTATCAGATAAATCTTACCCTCTGGAGTACATTTATCAAGCAGCACACCATCAGTTAATTGCCTCAGCTAAAGCGACTAAGTTAGCTCATGAAATTTCAAAAGAGAATAACATTGGTTGTATGCTAGCAGCTGGAAAGGTTTATTCCTATTCAGCAAATCCAGAAGATGTTTGGTTAGCTTTGGAAAAAGATAGGGAAAACTATTTCTTTACAGATGTTCAAGTCAGGGGAGAGTATCCTACTTATGCACAAAAGTTTTTCAAAAGGAATGACATCAATTTGTTGATTCCTGAGGAGGATTTACTATTACTAAAAGAATACACGGTAGATTATATCAGTTTATCTTATTACAATAGTCGTTGCGTATCAGCTGATGCTTCTTTAGCAACGAATTCGGGGAATTTATTCGCATCTGTTTCAAATCCTTTTTTGGAGACGAGTCAGTGGGGATGGCCAATCGATCCGTTGGGTTTTAGAATCACATTGAATGAATTATATGATCGTTATCAAAAACCTTTGTTCGTTGTAGAAAATGGTTTGGGTGCGATTGATTCTTTGGATGAACATAATGAGATTGATGATACCTATCGTATTAACTATTTATCAGATCATATTACTGCCCTATTAAAGGCAAAAGATGAGGATGGTATTCCTATATTAGGTTATACGATGTGGTCTGGGATTGATATCATTAGTGCAACAGGAGGACAAATGTCGAAACGATACGGTTTGATATATGTAGATATGGATGATCAAGGACAAGGAACCTTGAAACGAATACCAAAAGCTTCTTATCGTTGGTATCGAGAAATGATTAGAGAGAACCGTTAGATAGATAATTAAACCAGCCGAGCAATTCCTTTAGTTGCTTGGTTGTTTCAATTTTAAAGATAAAAATAACCAATAGACCACCGTGTGTTGTTTGGCACGCATGTTAGTATGAGTGAGACTAAAATTAGTCATTATGTATGTTTGTTGTTTGCTTATAGGTATAGCGGCAAATAAGCTGATTTTCATATAAGGTATTTACCTCAAATATAAGTAAGTGATATTGGTTATCCCTAGATTTTTCTTTTTTAGGACAAAGTAATTCTTACGAGATGTTACTATTGTTTTGAGGATATCAGCGGTAGGAAAGTCAATGGAATGTTCATATTGGAGTAGCAGTAGAAGTTACATCCAAAATCTTGGTAGCTCTTACTGTATCCACTTGAGGGTGGTCACGCTGAAACTTAATTTGATTCATAGAGTATCTTTTCGACAAGTTCAATACTAATAATATCTTTCAATTTCAAATCGATATGACCTGTTTGAATTTTTATCAAAATGAAATCTTTTTGTCAGATGTGATATTGTGTCAGTGTAGGAAATACGTTTGTTTTTTTAATTACATGGATGCGTGTGGTCAGTTACTCAGCGTATAGTTCACTGAGGAGTAACAAATGCCTCTCTAGTGACAAACCTGACATGTAAGCTACTTTGTTTGCATCATTAGTAAGTGCTGAAGTATGATGCAGATAGCATATATGGCTTTTTACTTTGGGTGGGGAAGTATTAGAGAAAGAATATTTATTGGGGGTGGGAGTGTAGGTTTGATAGCAGGAGGATTATTTCCCTATTTTTCATTTTAAAACAAAAATTTTCAAATTTTGAAAATAGATTGAAAGCGCAGTTATATTACGTTCTCATGTATTCAAAACTAGGGAAATTTATATAGGAGGTGCTCTAGATGAGCAACAATAAAGAAACAGCGAAGCAAATTATTCAAATAATTATATCAATCTCTTTTTCTATGCTAAACTAAAGAGATGGAGGTGAGCTTAGGTTTTTACAGATTAAAGACTGTCTTTTGCAAAGTAGCCAAGCAACTATTTCGCAAAAACAAAACGTTGTCATCAATCTAGAGTACTCTTTTCCCCCTCATTTGTAAGATTTTGAGAACGAGAGTCGAAATGAAACTGATTTTTGATATTAACTTTTCTGATATTATTTGTATGATGAAACAAAAAAACACTTGAAATATTCAAGGTTTTAATATTTATTAAAAATAAAAACGTTAAAAGTGTGTAAAATGAGTAAAAAATAAATGAAACTAAGTTTTTTGGAAAAATTAATTAATTTACAAATTTTCTGTATTTTTAGAAAATAGTATGTTATAATAGTTAACATACCAAAAGAAAGTTTATGGTAGGAGGATCCCATTATGGAGATTAAAAAATGGAAACGTGTAGGTCTAGGAGCTGTGACCTTGTTATCAACAGTTGTTTTAGCAGCTTGTGGCAATAGCAGTAGTTCATCAGCTTCTTCAAGTGATGAAATCAATTGGTTTATTCCAACTGAAATTAGTACCTTGGATATTTCAAAAGTTACAGATACTTATTCATCAATTGCAATTGGTAACTCAGGAAGTAACCTTCTTCGTCGTGATGAAGATGGTGAGTTACAACCTGATTTGGCTGAAAAAGTAGAAGTATCTGATGATGGCTTGACTTATACAGCAACACTTCGCGATGATCTTAAATGGTCAGATGGAAGTGATTTGACAGCAGAAGACTTTGTCTATAGTTGGCAACGTATTGTTGCCCCAGCAACGGCTTCAGAGTACGCTTACCTTGTATCAGATGCACACGTCTTGAATGCTGAAGAAGTTATTGCAGGAACTAAAAGTGTTGATGAATTGGGTGTCAAAGCTGACGGAAATAAACTTATTTTCACTTTATCTGCTCCGTCACCACAGTTTATGAGCTTGCTTTCATTTGCAAACTTCATGCCACAAAGTAAAGACTTTGTTGAAGAAGCAGGTGATGATTACGGAACAACTTCTGAAAAATCATTGTATTCTGGACCATATACCGTTGAAGATTGGAACGGTACAAACGGAACGTTTACTCTTGTGAAAAACAAATACTATTGGGATGCTAAAGATGTTAAGACTAAGAAAGTAAACATCCAAACGATTAAGAAACCAGATACAGCTGTGCAAATGTATAAAGATGGTGATCTTGATTATGCAAACATCTCAAATACTGAAGCAACATACAAAGCTAATAAAAATCGTGATGATGTTGTTGATGTTCCAGAAGCTACAACAGCCTACATGGTTTATAACCAAACAGGTACTGTGACTGCTTTGAACAACACTAAAATTCGTCAAGCCCTTAACTTGGCAACTGATCGTGAAGGAATTGTCAAAGCTGCGATAGATACTGGTTCAACAGTTGCGACAGCTCTTGCGCCTACGGGTCTTGAAACATTGCCAGATGGTGCTGATTTGGCTGAATACGTTTCTCCAGGTTATAGCTATGATGAAGAAGCAGCAGCTAAACTCTTCAAAGAAGGTTTGGCAGAACTTGGTACTGATTCAGTTACATTGACAATCACGGCTGATTCAGATGCACCAGTTGCAAAAGCTGCAGTTGACTATATCAAAGAAACTTGGGAAAATACTCTTTCAGGTTTGACAGTCGAAGAAAAATTCGTTACTTTCAAACAACGTCTTGAAGATACTAAAAACCAGAACTTTGATGTAGCTCTTGTGCTTTGGGGTGGTGACTATCCAGAAGGTTCTACTTTCTATGGTCTGTTCACTACTAACTCATCTTACAACTACGGTAAATTCTCAAATGCAGATTATGATGCGGCTTACCAAAAAGCAATCACAACAGATGCTTTAGACCCAGCGGCTGCTGCAGACGATTATAAAGCCGCTGAAAAAGCACTTTATGACAATGCGCTTTATAACCCAATCTATTTCCGTAGTGGTAAAGGACTTCAAAATCCAGACCTTAAAGGACTTGTTCGTAGCTCAACTGGTTTATCAGTAGATTTTACTTACGCATATAAAGAATAAATCCAATCAAATTAATGTAAAACAAGGTTCGGGCATTGCCCGCCTTGTTTTCTTTGTGCCTTGAAAAATGATACAATAGATAGGAAATCGTTTAAAAAATGTAAGAATAGGTAAAGGAAAGAAGATGCGTTTAGATAAATTTTTGGTAGAAGCAGGCATAGGATCGCGGACGGAAGTCAAACAACTGCTAAAGAAAAAACAAGTGCTTGTTAATGGCAAAGTAGAAATATCACCTAAAACACAGATTGATGAGAAGGCTGATCAGATTAGGTGTCAGGGGCAGACTCTTTCTTATGAAAAATACGTTTATTATATGTTGAATAAACCAAAAGGTGTGATTTCAGCAACGGAGGATAATCATCATAAAACCGTCTTAGATTTACTCGATAAGACAGCTTGGGATAAGGAAACCTTTCCAGTTGGGCGTTTGGATATTGATACGCATGGGCTTTTACTATTAACTAATAACGGTAAGTTAGCGCATGCCATGCTATCTCCTAAAAAACATGTTGATAAAACTTACCGAGCCAAAGTTGCTGGTCTGATGACGACTACTGATGTGGCAGCTTTTGCCAATGGTATTGACTTGAAAGATTTCACTTGTCAGCCAGCGCAGTTGGTGATTCTTGAAATAAATGAAGCAGAAAGAACAAGTGTTGTTGAAATTACCATTAAAGAGGGAAAATTCCACCAAATCAAACGCATGGTACAGGCTTGTGGCAAAAAAGTGACAGATCTTCAACGTCTCAGCATGGGGCCACTTCAATTGGATAAGCAATTGGCTCTTGGAGAGTGGCGTCGATTAACAGATGATGAGTTAGCAAGCCTTGAAGAATTTGATGTTGAATTGTAAATTTCTGCAGTAGTTATTTGATTATTTGGGGCAATCATGTTAAGATAATAGTAATAAATTCAATGAGCGAGGTGTATTAAAGTGGCATTTGGTGAAAACGGACCACGTAAAAAAACAGCGTTTGAAAAACTGACTTTAGTAGTTGTTATCTTAATGGTTCTAGTAACCGTAGGTGGTCTTATTGCGACTGCAATTGGTTCAATTATTTAAAGAACGCTGAAGAGGCGTTTTTTTATGCTTTAACCCATCAAACTTTAAAGTAATTTTTACAATAATGAAAGAATAGGAATTAATAATGAGTATGTTTTTAGATACTGCCAAAATTAGCGTAAAAGCTGGTCGTGGTGGTGACGGAATGGTTGCCTTTCGTCGTGAAAAATACGTCCCTAACGGTGGACCTTGGGGCGGTGATGGCGGTAAAGGTGGTTCAGTCATCTTTAAAGTTGACGAAGGGCTTCGTACCTTGATGGACTTCCGTTATAATCGTATTTTTAAAGCCAAATCTGGTGAAAAAGGGATGACAAAGGGAATGCACGGACGTGGTGCGGAGGACCTTATTGTCCGGGTCCCACAAGGGACAACTGTTCGTGATGCGGAAACCAATAAAGTGATTACTGACCTTGTTGAGAATGGTCAAGAATTCGTTGTTGCTCGTGGCGGACGTGGTGGACGTGGTAATATTCGCTTTGCGACACCACGTAACCCAGCACCTGAAATCGCTGAAAATGGTGAACCTGGTGAGGAACGTAACCTTCAATTAGAATTAAAAATCTTGGCTGACGTTGGTTTGGTTGGATTCCCATCAGTTGGTAAATCAACATTGTTGAGTGTTGTGACAGCTGCTAAACCTAAAATTGGTGCTTACCACTTTACAACAATCGTGCCTAATCTTGGAATGGTTCGTACCAAATCAGGTGATAGCTTTGCTATGGCTGACCTTCCAGGGTTGATTGAGGGCGCTTCACAAGGTGTTGGACTAGGTACACAATTCCTTCGCCATATTGAGCGTACACGCGTTATCTTACACGTGATTGATATGTCAGCTAGTGAAGGTCGTGACCCGTATGAAGATTATGTTTCTATTAATAATGAGCTTGAAACCTATAATCTTCGTTTGATGGAACGTCCACAAATCATTGTTGCAAATAAGATGGATATGCCAGAAGCGGAAGAAAACTTGAAAATTTTCAAAGAAAAATTGACAGCGAATTATGATGATTTTGAAGAGATGCCAATGATTTTCCCAATTTCAAGCTTGGCACATCAAGGACTAGAAAATCTAATGGAAGCGACAGCAGAATTACTTGCTAAGACAGATGAATTCTTGCTTTACACTGATGATGACATGATTGACGAAGAAGTTTATTATGGCTTTGCTCCAGATGAACGTCCATTTGAAATTTCACGTGATGACGATGCTGCTTGGGTATTGTCAGGTGAAAAACTTGAAAAACTCTTTGTCATGACGAATATGGAACGTGATGAATCCGTTATGAAATTTGCTCGCCAATTGCGTGGTATGGGGGTTGATGAAGCCCTTCGTGAACGCGGAGCTAAAGACGGAGACATTGTCCGAATCGGAAACTTCGAATTCGAATTTGTGGATTAACCTGCCACTTGTCGTTGATAGCTTAGCTATCTAACGACAAGACAGCAAGCTCTATATGGAGCTTGCCTAGGCATCTTACTAGTTCGAAAATGGTTCATTATCGAAACCATTTTCGAACTAGTAACTTATGTTCCAACGACGTGTTTGATTGCTGTGCTGCTTTGCTTAAATTGGAAGAATTATAAATTTTAAAGATTAATAGGAATTGTGATGATTCACAATTGAGCTTATATTACATTTTACTGGAGGTTCTTATGGGTGATAAACCGATATCTTTTCGAGATAAAGATGGTAATTTTGTATCAGCAGCCGATGTTTGGAATGCTGAAAAGCTAGAAGAACTTTTCAATACCCTTAATCCAAATCGACGTTTGCGCTTGGAGCGTGAAAAATTAGCTAAAGAAAAAGCAGATGAAGCCAAGGATCAAGAATCATAATACTCGCCTTACTTACCTGCATAAAACTCGTTTTTCAATCTCTAAGCTTGTGAAAAAACTGTCCACTGGACTTAACTCGCTTTTCAATTTCTAGACTCGTGAAAAACTGTCCAGTGGACAGTTTTTTTAATATTTTTGAAGTTCTTTGTCAGTTAATTGATAACGCAGATTAGCAATGTCGTCAATGAATTTTCTATCGTGAGAAACACTGATAATACAGCCGTTAAAATTTCTTAAAAGTTCTCTGATTAATGGCTGACTAGTTGGTGAAAAATGCCTTGTCGGCTCATCAAGAATTAAGATATGATTTTGGGCTAAAACCATACGTGCTAAGAATAGTTTTGCTTTTTGCCCACCTGAAAGTTCAAGGACAGAGTGTTCGATTTCTTGTCTTGTAAATTGAAGGCTGGCAAGGAGTGTTCGAGCTTTTTCGCTGTCTGATACCTGTGTTAAAAATGTTAGAGCGGTCATTTCTTTGCTAAAAACACTATCGTAATCTTGTGGCATATAACCGATTGAAAAATGATTTTTATCTAGCTCTTGGTAAATTTGTGTGAGCAGACGTGTTTTTCCGATACCGTTTCGCCCAGTAATCACCAGTTTATCTTGACCTAAAATGGTTAAACTGACTTTTTGGCCAGTTGATAAATCATGATTGTCCCAAGACAGAAGTTTTTTCTTGTTATCGAGAGGGATAATATCATCGAAAAATAGTTTTATACTATCCATTTCTTCAGGAAAATTGACCATTTTTTCTTCTTCTTCTTTGGCATACCGTTTTTCAAGAGATAAGACATTTTTCATCTTTTTAGCCGCTAATCTCCCCATAGTGCTATCATGAGTATTTCGCACATTGTATTCTGCCGCCTGATGAAGCCGTTGTATTTTAGCATCTCTTTTAGCTTTTATACGGCGGTCGTTTTTGGCTTGTTCCAATTGTTTGGTGTAAGCTTTGTGACGATAAGTCATATAATCTGTGTAACTTTCTGAAAAATAGCTTGCGCGAGCAACTTGACGACGCTTTATTAACTCAAGGTGTAGAATAGCAGTAGCAGTTTTTTCTAGCAGAGCTTCATCATGAGAGATAAAAATAATTGTTTTGTCAGATGATTGAATGAATGCTTGTAAAGTATTAATTGCCTGTGCATCAAGGTCGCTAGAGGGTTCATCTAGTAAGAGTAAATCATTGGTTTCACCAACCAGTTTAGCAAGTTGTAACTTTAATTTTTCTCCACCAGATAAACTTTTCAAACTCTGATTTCTATTTTCTAAGAATTGAATATCCAAATCTAATCGCGCAGCCATTTGGTAAAAAGCATTGAAATCGAAACTAACATAATCTAAATTATCATAAAGAAATTCTGAAACTGTCATCTTTTCTTGTTTTTGTGACAAAGCTTGTGGTAAATATCCAATTTTGGGAAAATGATTATCAATTTTTCCCTCGAGAATACAGTAGTTAGTCATTAATTGCGGAGACAAAATAGCCTTTAAAAGTGTTGACTTCCCAGTACCCTCTTCGCCAATAATAGCTAATTTATCCCCAGAATTGACGATTACATTTAAATCAGAAATAAGCTGTGTTAAGTCTTTAAGATGTGTAATTGTTAAATGATTAATTTGTAGCATAAGAACCTCGCTTTCAATAAAAAACTCTCTACCAAATCAAGTAGAGAGTGAGGCTTTCTATTAATAAAACAAAATAGCACTAATAAAGGCAGAAAATAGCCATCTATTAGCTGAGGAAGTTTATTAAAGAGCACACTAAAAACAAAACTTGATATGGTAGTATCAAAAATTCTGTTCTTAGTTGTTCATTGCTCCTTTTCCTCCTAAATGTTAATTTGATATTAGTTTATCAAAAGGTGCTATAAAAGTCAAAGGTTATAGTAGGTAGTGTTAGCTAAGTGCTGTAATACCTAGCGTAGAAACTTAACAGCTTTAACTTAACCTAGTGAGAAATCTAGTTACCTACGATTTAGTAGGTAACGTAAAAGGTCGAGATGCTTTAGCATCCGACCAATATAAAAAGATTATGACGCAAAACGAGTAGGTTAATATTGAACCTACTCGTTTGCTAATAAGTGAGTTAGCTAAGTGTTATAGCACTTAGCGTAGAAAACAACAGCTTTAGCTGTCAAGTTTTCTTACTCAGTTACACATTCAAGACTTTATCAAGGAAGTCCTTTAGGCGTGGGTGTTGTGGGTTGTCGAAGATTTGTTCTGGTGTGCCGTCTTCGAGGAATTCACCGCCGTCAGTAAAGATAACGCGGTTGGCAACTTTACGAGCAAATCCCATTTCGTGAGTGACGATTAACATTGTCATGCCTTGTTCTGCAAGATTTTTCATAACGTTAAGAACATCTCCGACCATTTCTGGGTCAAGTGCAGAAGTAGGCTCGTCAAAAAGCATGATATCAGGATTCATGGCTAAACTGCGAGCGATAGCCACACGTTGTTTTTGTCCCCCTGATAAGCTTTCGGGTTTTGCGTCACGTTTATCAGCTAAGCCGACTTGGTCAAGAAGTTCCATGGCATGTTTTTCTGCCTCTTCTTTGCTTTCCTTACCTAGTTCGATAGGCGCAAAGGTAATGTTTTCAAGAACTGTCATGTGTGGGAAAAGGTTAAAGTGTTGGAATACCATTCCAATATCCTCACGAACTTTATCGACATCAGTTTTTGGGTCAGAAAGTTCATAACCATCAACGATAACTTTCCCACTTGTGATTGTTTCAAGTAAGTTGAGGGTACGTAGGAATGTTGATTTTCCTGAACCTGAAGGACCAATAATACAAACAACATCACCTTCGTGGAACTGAGTTGTGATTCCTTTTAAGACCTCATTATTTCCATAAGATTTGTGCAAATCTTGTACATCAATTTTTAATTCTGCCATTATTTAAGCCTCTTTTCTAGACGTTTTGCTAAACGTGTCAAAAGGGTAATCATTACAAGGTAGATAACTGCTAGGATAGCATACACACGGAAAGATTGGTAGTTACGAGCAATGATAATTTTACCAGTTTGGAAGAGTTCAACAAGACCAATTGCTGATACGATAGTTGTATCTTTCAATGAAATAACGAATTGGTTGATGAAGTTTGGTAGCATTAGGCGAATAGCTTGTGGCAAGATGATTTTTTGCATTGTCTTACCATATGAAATACCCAAGCTACGGCTGGCTTCCATTTGACCTTGAGGAACAGCCTCAATACCACCACGTACGATTTCTGCAATGTAAGCACCGCCGTTAAGCGAAAGCGCAATAGTAGCTGCAACGAAATCGTTAATTGGACTTTGTCTGCCAGTGATGGATTCGAGAAGGTTTGGAATTCCCCAGAAGATAAAGGCAGCTACAATCATCAATGGGATACCACGTACGATGTCAACAAAGACAGCTGAAATAGTACGAAGAACTTTGTTTGGCGCAACAGCCATCATACCAAAGATAATACCAATAACCATAGCAATTGCAAATGAAATCAGTGTTAAGCTAAGTGTTTTTCCTAAACCTGCAAGTAATTGCGAATAGTTATTTTTGAGGAGTCCCCAGATTGTTGTTTCATCAACAGTTGATGAACTTGAGCTTGAACTATCACTTGTATCAAGGTATTTATTGACGATTTCGTCGTATTCGCCAGATTCAACCAAGGCAGCAAGACCGTTGTTGAACATTTCAATCAATTCTGGGTTAGAACCTTTGCTAACGGCAAATCCGTATTCACCGGATTTTTCCCCAGCGATAGGTGTTTCAAAGTCGCGTCCTTGTTGGATAGCGTAGAGGAGAACGGCTTCATCATCCATTAAGGCATCAATAGAACCAGAGTTCAAGCTGTCATACATTGTTGAGGCTTCGTCAAAAGCTTTCAAGGTATAACCGTATTCGTCAGCGTGTTCAGATAACCATGTGTAAGATGATGTTCCGTTTTTAGCTCCGACAGTTAAGCCTTTTAAATCACTATAACTTTTAACGCTGCTACCAGATTTTACAGCAAGTAAGATATTTGAAGTGTAGTAAGCATCAGAGAAATCAAAAATTTCCTTACGAGCGTCTGTGATTGACATACCTGCTATGACCGCATCCGCTTGTCCAGCTTGAACCGCGTTAAGCGCAGCATCAAAACCAGGGTTAGAAATTTCAACGTTGAAACCTTGTTGTTCAGCGATAGCTTTAATCAATTCAACGTCGATACCTTCATATTCACCAGAATCATTTTGGTATTCAAATGGTGCGAAAGAAGAGTCCATGACGATTTTGTAAGTACTTTTAACGGGTGTAGCTTTAGCAGAAGCGTCTCCAGTTAATGTTAAGGTACTTGAAGCGGCTGAACTATTAGATGATGAGCTTGTTGAAGAAGATGTATATGAATCACCTAACCATTTTTGCATGATTTGGTCATAAGTACCGTCTTCTTTCATAGCAGCAAGGGCTTCGTTGAATTCATCAATCAAATATTCGTAGCTGCTTCCTTTTTTAACAGCAAAAGCGAAGCTTCCGATTGATTCTGCATCGATATTGATTTCATATGATTTTCCTTGATTGATAGCGTATTGAACAACTGGTGTGTCGTCCATCGCTGCATCAATAGAACCAGAATCAAGGCTGTTATTCATCAAATCGCTAGTATCAAATGTTTTGACAGTATAGTCATATTTATCAGCATGTTCGTCAAGCCAAGTTTGGGCAGCAGTACCATTTTTAACACCGACAGTTTTACCTTTTAATTGGCTATATTTTGAAATGGCTGTGTTACCACTTTTGGTGTAGATAACGATTGAAGTATCATAATAGGTATCAGAGAAAGTAAAGACTTTCTTACGTGCGTCAGTAACGGTTGTTCCTGCCATAAGAGCATCAGCTTGTCCCGCTTGAACAGCGTTTACTGCAGCATCAAAACCAGGGTAAGTTTGTTCGTAGTCCCATCCCTCGCGTTTAGCGACTTCTTTGATGATATCAACATCAATCCCTTTATAAGTTTGGTCTGAATCTTTAAATTCGAATGGGGCATAAGCTGTATCAGATACAATGCTAATTGTGTCTGCTTGAGCTTTGACACCAAACACAAAGAATACAGAGAATATTGCTAGCATAAGAGCTTTCAATTTGTGCTTCATGTTAGTCTCCTTTTGGTTAGAATAGTATTATTATACCAAAATTCAGACATTAAGGCAAATTTAAGAAACATGTGATGTTAGAAAATCTTACATGAAATACTATGATTTTAGCAATAATAGTCTAAAAATCCCTTTTTTACTGACTTGTGTTACAATAAGAGTAACAAATTTCAGTTTTGAGGATTATCATGATAGATAGAGTAGAGAACAATCAATTTAAATTAGTATCAAAATACCAACCGTCTGGAGACCAACCAGAAGCTATTGAGGCTTTGGTGGATAATATTGAAGGTGGGGAAAAAGCTCAAATTCTTCTTGGAGCAACAGGAACTGGTAAGACTTATACGATGAGTCAAGTTATTGCTAAGGTCAACAAACCAACGTTGGTCATTGCTCATAATAAAACTTTGGCTGGGCAACTTTATGGGGAATTTAAAGAATTTTTCCCAGACAATGCTGTTGAATATTTTGTGTCTTATTATGATTACTATCAACCAGAAGCTTATGTGCCTTCTAGCGATACTTATATTGAAAAAGATAGCTCGGTAAATGATGAAATCGATAAATTACGCCATTCAGCAACATCAGCCCTACTAGAACGTAATGACGTTATCGTAGTAGCGTCGGTATCGTGTATCTATGGTTTGGGGTCACCAAAAGAATATGCTGATAGTGTGGTTAGTTTGCGACCTGGGCAAGAAATATCACGTGACCAATTGTTAAACGATTTGGTTGACATTCAATTTGAACGAAATGACATTGATTTTCAACGTGGCCGTTTTCGTGTGCGTGGCGACGTTGTCGAAATTTTCCCAGCCAGTCGTGATGAGCATGCTTTTCGTGTGGAATTTTTTGGTGACGAAATTGACCGTATTCGAGAAATCGAAAGTTTGACAGGTAAAGTTCTTGGTGAGGTGGAACATTTAGCGATTTTCCCTGCTACACACTTCATGACCAATGAGGAACATATGGAGCACGCCATTCACAACATTTTGGAAGAAATGGAAGAGCAGGTCAAGCAGTTTGAGGCAGAAGGAAAGTTGATAGAAGCGCAGCGTATTCGCCAAAGAACAGAATACGATGTTGAAATGCTTCGTGAAATGGGCTATACAAATGGTGTCGAAAATTATTCGCGTCATATGGACGGTCGTTCAGAAGGGGAGCCACCGTTTACCTTACTTGATTTCTTTCCAGAAGATTTCCTTATTATGGTTGATGAAAGTCACATGACCATGGGTCAAATCAAAGGAATGTATAACGGAGACCGTTCGCGTAAGGAAATGCTGGTTAATTATGGTTTTCGTTTACCAAGTGCGCTTGATAATCGTCCCTTGCGCCGTGAAGAATTTGAAAGTCATGTTCACCAAATTGTTTACGTGTCAGCCACCCCAGGGGATTACGAGCTGGAACAAACTGATACTGTTGTTGAACAAATCATTCGTCCAACTGGTTTACTTGACCCTGAAGTGGAAGTGCGTCCAACCATGGGACAAATGGATGATTTGCTCGGTGAAATCAATAGACGTGCTGAAAAAGGCGAACGCACTTTCATTACAACATTAACTAAGAAAATGGCAGAAGATTTGACCGATTACCTCAAAGAAATGGGTGTCAAAGTCAAGTATATGCATTCAGATATTAAAACGTTGGAACGTACGGAGATTATTCGTGATTTGCGTCTAGGTGTTTTTGATGTCTTGATTGGGATTAATTTGCTTCGTGAAGGAATTGACGTCCCAGAAGTAAGTTTGGTTGCCATTCTTGATGCGGACAAGGAAGGATTCTTGCGCAATGAACGTGGTCTTATTCAAACGATTGGGCGTGCAGCGCGAAACAGCGAGGGGCATGTTATCATGTATGCTGATAAGATTACAGAATCCATGCAAAAAGCCATGGACGAAACTGCGCGTCGTCGTGAAATTCAAATGCGTTACAATGAAGAACATGGTATTATTCCGCAAACAATCAAAAAAGATATTCGCGATTTGATTGCCATTTCGAAAAGTTCTGATACAGATGTCACAGAAGATATTCCAGACTACAATGCTATGACGAAAGCAGAACGTCAAGAGACCATTAAGAAACTTCAAAAACAAATGCAAGAAGCAGCAGAAATGCTCGATTTTGAACTTGCTGCCCAATTGCGTGATATGGTATTAGAATTGAAAGCCTTGGATTAGAATTGAGATTCATGTAAAAGTTCACTTTAGAACACCCTAAAAACAATTAATATTAAGTATTAGCGTAGAGAATAGAATTCGGAGGAAAATATGTCACGTGCACAGAGTGTGATTTTAACAAATATGTGCTTAATTGAGGATGGTCAGGGAAATGTTGTCATGCAGATTCGTGACCCAAAACGTTATCGTTGGTCTGGTTATGCGCTTCCTGGAGGGGAATATGTCATAATAATGATAGGTGCTAATACGCTACTAAATCAAAGATTTGAGCGTTCTACAACTTATCAGTAAAGGAGGACATATTTATTTTTAATAATTTTTAAGTAAGAACATTTTATAAGTGTTCTTATTTTTTATTTTTCAAGGAGGAAGTATGCAGAAAAAAGAACAGTCGTCACGCCAAGTTGTGATATGTTATCTCATGAATACTATGGGGATTGATTTGGACGATGCTAGACAATTAATCTTAGATTTAGAAGATTCTGGTCTAGTGCGATTTGATAAAAACGGCAGTATAAACGTGTTACTTTTGGAGGGCTAGTCATGAAACGCATAACAGCTAATCAATATCAAACATCAGAACGCTACTATAAGCTCCCAAAGCTCTTGTTTGAGAGTGAGCGCTATAAGGGTATGAAGCTAGAAGTTAAGGTTGCTTATTCCGTGCTGAAAGACCGACTAGAGTTGTCTTTGAGTCATGGTTGGATTGATGAGGAGGGAGCCGTCTATCTCATTTACTCTAACGCCAAACTAATGACTCTACTCGGATGTTCCAAGTCTAAATTATTGTCCATTAAAAAAACCTTGCACGCTTATGGGCTTATCGAGGAAGTGCAACAATCCTCTAGTGAAAAAGGGCGAATGGCTAACAAGATTTACCTAGGAGAGCTGGAGCATGATGCACCCCCAGTGTCAAAATTAGACGGGGGTAGTGTTTCTAAAAGACTGGGGCAGTCTGAAACTGAAACAGGGCTAGTGTCAAATTCAACCCCTAGTGAGACTGAAGGAAGTGAGACTAATATCAGTGAAACTAAGGGAAGTGATTATTCTGTTGAGGATGAGGAGGAAAGAAATCATCATGCCTCAAAGAAAAAAGAAAATACTTTATCACGAAAGGTGGACAAAGCGACTTGTTACGACAAAGATTACATTTGGCACTTGGTCTATGATAGGCTGGAACAAGACTTTCCTAAACCCTCCATACGGGACGGCATGATGTTAGCTTTTGAGGAGAGGTATGCCTACGCACTAGCTAATATGAATTATGCTAAAGACGCCGAGACGATTGCTGAGTATGTTTACAATGGTATTTTGGCAACGTGGAATAAGCGCATTCGGCAACACTATCACAAGGAGTGAGTGACTATGTTAACAATTTATTTTGGCAATAGCTCAAAAGAACAGGACAAGTATAAGCAATTTTTGTGTGCACATCAGATTAAGTATCACAAACGTCTCGCAGACAAGATGGGAAGAAGGCAGTTAATGGAGTTGTTAGCACAAACTCCAGACTGCTTTGAGATACTGTCACCAGCACTACTGAAATATAAGCGCTCCAGGCGTTTTCATTTCAATCAATTAGTTGATCTTATCTTAGTGCGCCCCAGTCGTTATCTACGCTTGCCTATTATAATTGCGAATGGTATGGTCTATGCGAGTGTGACGTTAGAAGACCTACGTATATTTCTGCCAAGAGACGAAAAAAGGAAACACTATCAAGAACTATTAAGCAAAGAATAGGAGACTATCATGGGCAGTTTATTTTGGGATAATGTCACACTGTTGTTGGCAGAGCGAGAGATGACCTTTGCGGAGCTCGTTAGGCAGATGTTTGTAGGAGAATACCATTACCCGAGCGAGTTTTGGCGCTTGTATCACAAACTGTACCACTACAAGACAGAGCACTTTCTACCACAAGAACGTTGGGTAGACAGAATGGTTGCGGTTCTTGGTGTTGACTATGCGGAGTTCTTTAGGCGGTATTGAGTAATGACACAACCAAAGATTGTAAATATATGGTATAATAGTAATAATAGGAGGTAGCTTATGACTCTAGATGTAAACACAGAAAAGATGACTATTATGGGCGTTTCTTTTACTAATAAACAAGTTTTTAAAAGTGTCTGGTATGCTCTAAGTACCAATATGATCGAAGGCTGGCAACCAAGCATTAAAGATGTTGAAAGACTGAGAGATGAAGCAATTGCTTTGGGTGTTGCATAATGGGACGTAAAAGTTATGAAAGCTACGACTATATTGACCCTGATTATCTCTATACTTACAAAAATTCATCGGTCTTAATCAATAAATTTAATGAGAAAGATGCGATAAAAGCAAGAGAGTTAGAATATCAATTAGTTGCTAGTCAGAGCTTGAAGCTATTTCTTCATCCTATCGAAGTTCATACTGTCTCTGATATCCTCAAGATTCATCGATATCTGTTTGGTGACATTTATTCGTGGGCAGGACATTACCGGAAAGTTAATATCTCAAAGAGTGGAGATGCTTTTATGCCCATTCAGTCGTTTGATATGGCGGAAAAATATTTAAACCATTTACTTTTTGAATTCCACGACAAGGTAAATAGTAAACAGGATATCATCAAGTCTTTGGCAGATATTTTAGATAATCTAAATTACTTCCATCCTTTTCGTGAAGGTAATGGTAGAACACAGCGTGAGGTCATTCGTTCTTTAGCTTTGTCAAAAGGCTATGAGTGTGATATTTCAATTGGAACTGACGATGTGATTTATCACTTGTATATGGACGGCACTGTCTACGGAGACAAAGATAAACTAGAAGAGCTATTTAACCTTATTCTGAAGGAATTATAGATAGTTTATCATTGTATATATTAATCAAAATATCAGGCATATATATAATTTGAGAGCTTAGGCTCTCTTTTTTTATTTAGCTCATTTTAATTACAAAGTATTTAAACAATATATATGCTACCGGTATCTGTTTTGATAAAAAGATCAAGAACTTTTCGATAGGATGAAGTTAGTAAAGGACAAGGAGGATGAGACGATTAACTTTTTAGATATGTTTGCTGGGATTGGTGGGTTTCGTTTGGGAATGGAAGCTGCTGGTCATCATTGTTTAGGTTTTTGTGAGATTGACCGTTTCGCAAGAGCTTCTTATCAAGCGATCCATGAGACGAAAGGGGAGTTAGAATGGCATGATATTAGACAGATTACAAATGAAGAGTGGCGAGAGCTTAGAGGATGTGTGGATGTCCTTTGTGGCGGATTTCCTTGCCAAGCCTTTTCTCTTGCAGGAAAACGATTGGGATTTGAAGACACTCGAGGGACTCTCTTTTTTGAACTTGCTCGATGTGCCAAGGAAGTCCAACCACGTTTTTTATTCTTTGAAAACGTCAGAGGCTTACTCAGTCACGACAAAGGACAAACGTTTAAAACAATCCTCACCACACTGGATGAATTGGGGTATGATGTTGAATGGCAGGTGCTTAACAGTAAGGATTTTGGTCTTCCCCAAAGTAGAGAAAGGGTCTTCCTTATCGGACATTCTAGAGCCTACAGTAGACACTTCCTATTTCCTCTCCGAGGGAAAGCTAGCTCAGCTGCTTTGGAAAAAGAAGGAATGACAGGAAGGGGAATTCAGGTTGTTGGGCATTTGCCAGGAAGTTTCGAACAAAATACACGTGTCTTTTCACCAAAAGGGTTAGCCCCAACGTTGACTACTATGTCCAGTACGGATAAGATTCCTAAAATTATCCAAGATGAACAAGGTCCAACCTTGAAACTACGAGAAGCGACCAAGCAGGGTTACGCTAGCGCTTGTGAGGGGGATAGTGTGACCTTAGATTATCCTACTTCCAGCACATACCGAGGACGGATAGGACATCAAATCGCTCATACCTTAACCACATCAGGCAATCAAGGCGTAGCGGTGCCGTCTCAAGATAAGGAACACCAGTCACAATTAACCATTAGGCGTTTGACACCAAGAGAATGTTTTCGCTTGCAGGGCTTTCCGGATTGGACTTATGATAAGGCGGCAGCTGTAAACAGTAAGAGTCAACTCTACAAACAGGCAGGCAATAGCGTCTCTGTTCCTGTGATTATTGCTATCGCTCAACGTTTAAAAAGAATAGAAGAATTAGAGGTGCGCTAGATGTTATGGATAATTTGGGGAGTTCTTTTTGTCTTGCTAGTACCTTTTGAACTTATCTTTTGGTGTGCTTGTCGGGTCTCTGCAATGGCGGATAAAGAACTAGAAGAGATTGCTTGTCGCAAACAAGAAAAAGGAGAAACTAACAATGGCTGAAGAATATGCATTTAAACAAGACATCTTAGGAAATGACGATCAACTTAAGCAGGAAATGTCAGAAATGATTGTGTCAACGATTGAAAAAGTGAGAACAGAGAATGTGGCATCACTCGTCATCATGACGGCTACTGACAACGACCAGACAGAACTTGTTGCTGTCAATAGTCAGCCATCCTTTATCTTACTGACGCAGTTACTCCATCAAGTTGTGATTTACATGGAACAGGAAGGTGCAGCGCTCTCATCACATGATTTGGCGCTTCCTCTGCTAAAGGAAGAAGTGAACCGTTTATCAACTTTACTTAATTGCCTTCAAGTTCCAGTTGATGAAACTTAATCGTTTTTTGACCTAAGCAGGTCGTAAAAAGGCTTGCGTTCTTTGACAACTAGATACAACCACCGTCCCGATCAGCGAGTCTATGAATAACAATCAATGGGGGCGGTGTCGTTTGCTAGCAACTATGCGTTAGTCTAGCTCAGACTCAAGTCATACTAAAAGCACATAGCGATGTCATGTAAATAGCTTCACAAGAAGCAGCTGAAGGAGTTTGCGGTCAACCAAGCTATAAACCGTGCGTTAAAAAAAGCGGATGGCATGTGCCACATAAGCTAAAGGAGGTTCTATGGCTCCTATAAATCCAACAGATAATTTTATTTTAACATTATCTGATCTCCGCCGTCTCGGTCGTCAAGGAGGAGCAAGGCTTCTTCTTGACGATGGTAGGCAGGCTATTGTCAAACCTAAGTTTGCTCTCATTGTTCATAAGAAATGGCAAGGAGGGCACTTGGTTGAAGAAAAAGAAGTTGTTTCTTTTCACACGATTTATCCTGCGATAATGCTCGTCAAACGAAAACACTTTGTTATTGCAAGACGAGTCAGGCGAAAGAAAGAACGGCTTCTAACACTCACAGGACAGGGATATCATCGTCCGTCCATATAAAAAACAAAGGAGTACACAACGTGAAGAAAGTTAAACTTGTAATCTTACTATCAAGCGCTCTTTTAGCCAGTAGCGCAGCTGGTGTTTTTGCGGATGACCTTGTTTCTGATGGAACAAGTTTACCCTCAACAGAACAAACACAGCCTAGTACAAGCTCATCCATATCGACAAGTGAAGGCACATCTCTCCCAAGCGATAGTAGCGGAACTCCAACCGTACCAAGTACAGGCACAGAGGTAACGCCACCATCTAGCAGTGAGGGAACATCGGACATTCCAACGACTCCAACTGAATCCGAGTCCTCTTCAAGTTCAAGTACAAGCGAAGAAAATTCTGAAACTCCGACACAACCAAACCTAGATGATCAGAATAAAGATAATGCAGGCGAGCAGCCTGCCCCGAACACAGGTAATACAACTGTCCCGACCACAGACGGCGGGACTGCACAAGTGACCCCTGATAAGACAGTGCCAACCAATAATCCAAGTGTATCGGCTGATACAGCCACTAAGGCTGGCGCTTCACAAGTGGGCACAACCTCAACAGTTACTGGTCAAGTCGTCCAAAACGTGACTCCAAAAGCTCCAGTAGTGACTAATAGTGGTGCTACCATCGTGAGCACAAAAGACGGTCAACTGGTTCTTTCGGATGGCTCAACCGTCACTCCAGAAGCCGTTGGCGCAACAACCAACAGTGATAAAACGATCACTGTGACGAAAGCAGATGGTACAAAGGCAACACTTCCAGAAACAGGGGATAAAGCTCGTAGCTTACTCTCTATTTTGGGTGCGGGTATGCTTGTAGTCGCTGGCTTCTTAACTCAAAAAATGTGGTCTCGAAAAAGAAAATAACGAGAATAAAAGATACGTATTTGGGAGAAAAAGGTTATGAATGGTAAAACAAATGAAAATCGATAAAAAGTCCATAAGGAAGCGGAATTGCCAGCTTCCCTTTGTGTATCTAGAAAACAAGTGAGGCTAAAAAATGATTGAAGTTAGACGTAATACGGATGGCTGTATATTAGATTTAAATGTTGGTGATGTGGTTGCTGTTCTTCATAATAAAAACGGAGAGTCAAAGGCTTACATAGATGAAGTTAAGTCAATCACTGAAGACGGGAAATACATGGTCGGCGACGTTTGCTTTGAAGATAATGGTCATGGAAGTTATCTGAATGAAGAAACCAACGAAGTTTGGATTTTGTATGAAGCTACTCCATCTTTCATAGCACAGTATGAAAAAAATGTAAACAAACCTGTTGTGACACCTGAAAAGCCCACGAACAATTTTTATGAAAGTTTAACTGCTGTTAAAAATACAGCTGAACATCACAAAACCAAAGAAGAGGGCACACCAAAAAAGCTCAACGCTCTAGCAAAAAACAATGAAATGAAATGGAGTAAGCTAGGAGAAAAAGTATGGTGTCAAAAAGAAGGAAAGAACTAGTCAACATTTTAAAACAAAAATAAGATAATTTAGGAGAACGTATTCATGAATTTTCAAACAAAAACAACTCAAGGTCACGGTTTCTTCCGTAAATCAAAAGCTTACGGTTTGGTCTGCGGGATTGCTTTAGGAACACTTGTCTTTGCAGGACAAGCCCATGCAGATGAAGTGACAACGCCTACAAATACGACAGCTGCTACAGAGCTTGTCGCTTCAACGCAAGAAACGCCTGCAGTCGCAACACAACCAGCTAGCACTAATGATAATGATGCCTATGCCAAACAAGCCAACACCTCAACTGGGACTGAAACAGTGGCGGTGGATAATAGCGCTGTAGAATCTGCGGTGAAAGAAGCTCAAGATACTGGGGTGGCAGTCTCTCAAGACGCTACGCAAGACCAAGGCACACCAACCACAAGCGCTGAACTTGATACCGCTAAAGAAACTATCAAGGCTGACCAAGACAAGCAAGTAGAAGCCATCAAAGCGACAACTACACAACAAGCTCAAAACAACACCGCTTATGAAGCAGCCCAATCAGCTATCACAGCTAACAATGATTATGTTGCTGACGCTCAAAAAACGTATGAGGCGGACACAACTGTTTCAGTCACAACTAACACAGCGACCGCTACTGACGGAACTGCCAAGGCTAATAATGAAGCGAAAAAAGTAGCCGACAGCACGCTTGATAGCAACAAAAAAGCCGTGGAGACTTATGTTGCTGACAAGAAAGTCTATGACGCTACAGTCGCTAGTGCTAAAACGCTAAACGACGCTATTGAAGCTGCTAGCACAGAATTGAAGAAATCTGGGGCTACAGTCATAACTTCTAGCCAAGTCGTGCACACAGTTGATGAAGTCAATACCTTGACCACTTCAAACAATCAAAAAATTGCTGAAGCACAGGCTAAAATCAAGGAAAACAACGCTAAGCAAGAAGCTTACAACGACACCAAGGCTGAAAGTGATAAGACCAACACTGACGCTAGTCAAAAAGCGGATGAATTGAAAAAACTGGGCGCAACTGTAACCACAACGACAAAGACTGTGGCAAGTGCAGATGAAGCTAAAGAAATCGCTAGTCAAAACCAGAAGGCTTACGATGCTGCTAAGCAAGAAAAATCTGCCTATGACACTGTTAAAGCAGAAAGTGATAAAACCAATGCAGATGCTAACCAGAAAGAAGCAGAGCTATCCAAGATTGGTATCACAGTGACCACCGCCACAAAAACAGTAACAAGTGCTGCAGAAGCTCAAGCTATCGTGGCTAAAAACCAACAAGCCTACGATAGTGCCAAACAAGCTCAAGCTACAGATGCTAGTGTGAAAGCAGAAAGTGATAAGACCAACACGGATGCGACTCAAAAAGCAGATGAACTGAGTCAGCTTGGTGTGAATCTAACTACTATCACGAAAACCGTCTCTTCAGCTGAGGAAGCGCAAGCTATTGCTAAGCAAAACCAACAAGCTTATGATACAGCTAAGCAACAACAAGCAGAGTGGCAAAAGACTTATGATGAGTTACAAGCTAACACCACCAAAGAAGGCTACACAAAACAGGTTGTACTACAAGCTTTGGATTTCTCAAATGCTAATCCCAATGCAACCGTGACCTCTTCAGCTCAAGGTGCAGAAGCTACCACAACACCATACATTGCTTCATCTCGTGGAGTTTCAGGATATGGACGTATCCTAGACTCGACAAGTGTTTTAAAATATGCTAACGTTGGAGCAGGTTGGACAACGGAACTGGACTACACTAATCTTTCAGGTATTACGGTGACAACAGCTGATGGGGTTAAGCGTGACATTACTCGTATCCACCGTAGCTTCCAATTGTTAAATAACGGTGCAACAGGTTATGATGACGTCTATGTCCTCAACGATCCAACTGAAGGTTTCGTTGTATCTCGCAACAACGGTACAGATAGCTATTCTGACTACATGAACTTTGCTATTACGGATACTTATTACTACACGATAGATGGTCAAGAAGTTGCTTTTACAGCGTCAGATAAAACACCAGTAGCGATCACTTTCTCTTCTCTGAACAACAATGCTATTGGACGTGAAGGTGCACGTGCAACCAATGGTAAGATGGTTGAAATCAATGGCTCTACTGTTAGCGTTCATGAGGACAATATGGGCTATGCTAATAGTTATAACAGCCCACAAGACGTCGGTGTCGAGTGGGATACAACCGCCTCTCCTTATCAATATAAAGGTGCCGTTATCGGCTACTTTACCAATGGCTCTCAATTCCAAATGGAGTTTGCTCAATGGGACGGACCGGCTAACTCTGGCGGTCAAACCTACTGGTTTGCCATCAATACGAAAGTTGTTTCTCCTGTGATTGAACCGCCAGTAAGTGCTACCATCGTTAAAACAGTGGTTAATCCAAGTGTTATCAATGCGACGATCACTAAAGCAACGATTGATCCTGTCTCCATTAACACTACTATCACTCGGACAGCAGTTGAGCCAGTCACTATTGACCCTGTGACTGTCACACTCGTTAAAGCTGAAAATCCAGCTAAGCCAACGCTTGCTCTTACTAAACTTGCGGACACTAAGAACCAACAGCTGAAGGCTTTTTATCACAACTACAGCTTGCACTACAAACCAGTCGTATCTAAATCAGTTTCTGATATGGACAATACCAACACTAACGGTAAGACAGTAGCTAAAGGTGATACTGAAGTTTATAAATTAACACACGATAACATTTACGCCAACATTAAAGTTGGTGACCCGATTGTGATTACCGACCCTCTCGAAGCTGGAGTTATTCCTTTTGAAGAAGAAAACCAAGCTGTTAACACAGCTAAGGGTTGGACAGTGGCTTATGATAAAGCTAAGAATACTTACACTTTCACGGCAACTTACCAAGGTAAGAAGCTTGCAGCCCCAACCATTAAGTGGAAGGGTGAATACGATAATGCTTATTACGATAATACTTACAAAGTGACCGTCGGTAATAACACGTACACCGTATTCTCAAACACTGTCAATAACCGCACCCCAGAGCCACCAAAACCAGTGAAATCTATCACAGACAATAGCGGTGCTGATATTAACGGTGCTAGTGTTATGGATAAAAATGTCAATTTCCATCTGACGACAGACTACAAACCTTACACCACAACTTCAGCGTCTAAAGCAGCTATTGAAAAAGGATTTGCAGTCCTAGATGATGTGCAAGATGGTGCATTTACAGTTGATGAAGCCAACATCAAGATGACCGCAGATAACAAGGACGCGAAAGACCTCTTTAACATGTATCACGTTTTGTCTGATGAAGCTCGTACGGAAGCTATTCAAAAGATTCTTGATGATTACGGAATGTCTCCAGTCGGCGAGTTTTACCTTTGGGTAGCTAAAGACCCAAGCTCATTCTATCAAAACTACGTCAAACAAGCTAAGAATGTCACTATTGACCTTCCAGCTCGTCTCAATGTTGAGCTTGGCGTCAAGGTCTACAATGACTTCTTCCAAATTGATTTTGGGAACAGCTATCAATCTAATCAAGTCGTTGTTGAACGCCCAGACATCCAGCCCGAAAAACATGCTTTGGATAAGACAGATGATAACATTGTTCTAGACAATCAAACTGTCCAAATTGGCGACTATATCCGCTATCTCCTTGATGGGGTGACAGTACCAGTGAAACACGACACACTATGGCAATATGACGGTGTAGACCAACTAGATACTGTTCATGACCGCTATACAGGCAACTACAAAGGTGTCATCAGAGGTACAGAATATACTGCTAAAGAAGACTTGAAACTAGCCTACGATGTCACTTTAGAGGATGGTACAGTCGTTAAGGCTGGTGATACGATTAAAGCAGGTTCAAAATATGCCTTTAGATTTGAATTTGACCAAGATACAAACGACGAGTTTATCAATAAAATTGTTAAAGTGACTTGGGACGCTGAAAAAGGTAAGTGGGCATACAGTATTGATAAAGAGTTCTTACACTCACTTGGTATTGAAGGTACATTTGACGCTGACTTCTATCTTGAAGTGGAACGTATCGCTGCAGGTGACGTTACAAATACTTTCGTCAATATTGTTAATGGTCAAGAAATGGAAGCTAAGGTCATCACTCATACACCTGAGAAACCGAAGACACCAACACCTGAAACGCCAACACCAGCTAAACCACAAGCTCAAGCACCAGTGGCTAAGCAAGCAGCGCTCCCAACGACTGGGGAAGCTTCATCAGTGTTTAGTGTTGTGGCAGGTATCTTGATTGGTGGTCTTGGAGCCTTTGAACTCTTTCGCAAGAAAAAAGAAACAGGCTTTAAGGTTGGTGATTAGAGAGTGTGCTATACTGTCTCTATCAATGCTTTAACACGCTAGGAGCCTAGACACTTGTTCTAGGCTTTTAGTGTTTTTGAACTAATCAGGCTGCAAGAAACTAAAATGAACGATAAGACGCTTGCAGCCTTATTTTTTTGTAAAAAAAGGAGAATATCAATTATGCAGATTGCAACAAAAGTTATTATTGCTATGGGGGCAGTGTTAGCTGTCATTGGACTTGGCTGGCTCTTAACAGGTGCCTTCGATTATTTTGCAGGGCGTAAAAACGGTAATCCACAAATGATGGATCAGGGAATGACTTCCATGATTTCTGGTGGAGCAATCGCGGTTATTTCAGGTGGGGTCGCTACAGCGATTGTGGCTGCCATGAATGCCATTAATTTCTAAATTTAGTGGAGAACAGCTTGTTTTTTAGGCATTTTAGAGCTATACTAAGACTAACTTAAGAATCGTTTGAGAGGTGAGGAAGATGACAAAAGCTTTTGATGAAGCGACCTATCGACAAGATTTTGAAGCCATCAATGGACGGCAACCGTCAGAGGAAGGACTGGAGCAAGCAAAGGATCTGGTAGAACGTTATATTGTCGGTAAGGACGATGATAGTGGTGTTGTTACTTATTACCCAAGCAAGAGGTCTCGCTTTAAAGCTTTGATGGGATCTACCTTTGGTTGGATTAAGAGGGGTGGGGTGTTCCTTGTTATGACACCTGTCTTTCTCACATTACTCTTTTTCAACCTCATCAAGTCCACCATTGGGGTGTTTGTGATATGGTTTATCTCTAAGGTCATGCTTGGTTTCATCTTTATGGGAATTGTTTTTCTCTGCGATCAGGCAGCTTTTAATGAACCTGAAAAAACATCGGGTCTACTACGAGATGTTGGCACTTTTCTCTTTGGAGAGAGGTTCTTTACCTATGCTGTGCCAAACTTTTTCCCTCATCCAACAGTAGATGCGTGGATTATTGGGATTGCCATTGTGGTTTGTGCCTTTGGCATGACCTTTTCTCGCTATGAAGCCTAAATAAAATAACTAGAGCCTTACTGTGTAAGGTTCTTTTTTGATGGGAAGGAGTACCTATGAAAGATATTGCACTAGAGTTGACAAAAACTCTAGGAAGTTATAATAAATCTGCTAATCGAACGGTCAATGGTATTAATAAATCATTGCTGGCAGTCGGCTACATCATTGTATCTGTTATGTTTCTTATAGAGATGATGAGCTGGTACCGTTTCATTCGTAATCAAGGAGGTGAAATGACTTGGAAACTCTTTGCGGAGGTAGCTTTTAAATACTTTATCGCTTACTTTTTAGTAGCTGAGTCTGGTGCTATTTTAAATGCTATTCTATGGTTTTCAAATGGTGTAACGAAGCTAGTTGGGACAGACATTACAGGCAAGGGCTTATTTCAATATACGGCTCTAAAAGGGGGAAATTTTATCATCCGGGGTGCTATCAATATTTTAGCTTATCTCATTGGTGCTGCTGCGATATTATCTCTAAAAGTGATTAGTCTGTTACGTTTTATAGAACTCTATCTCTTAAAGGCGATTGCGCCGCTTATTGTTGCCTTTTGGATGAGTGACCAGACACGTTCCATAGCGACCAATCTACTCAAGCGTTTTGGAGCCATTGCTCTACAGGGGGTCATCATTGTCGTGATTCTTCTTATTTGGCAAGGGTTTAAAGTGGACGATTCGCTCGTTTTCTCAAGAGATTCTTGGTTAGGACAATTTGCGACAGGTCTGTCTTATCTAGGCAAATGCATTGTCTTTCTCATCTTACTTTTTGGCTCACAACGCACGGCAAAGAGTTTACTACAAACAACATAATAAGTTCTTACAGTCAGAGTAATAATCTGACTGTTTTTTATTAAAGAAAGGAATAAACACCCAATGAACAAACTAGGTTCTGAATTTTTTAAGCCGATTGATGGGTTTGAACGTGGGGTGGTTGGGGGTGCGACATGGCGACAAGTGCTGATGATGTTAGGTATCTTTCTAGGGGCTGGCTTATCCACGCTGATTATAGTCCTAGGGTCACCTGATATTCTCATGTATGTGATGTTACTTGTTACTATCCCCCCAAGCGCCATTTATGGCTTGAAAAAAGATGAAACATTGAAAGAACTGCTACGCTTCAAGTTGACCCAACAGGAGCGAAGCTATATGACCGATAATGAAATGGAGGAAAATCGTGGGAATTTTACGCAGGCAAAAGGCGTTCACGAATGGAACGACGAAACGCTCTAAAGCGGATAAAGAACGCTCAAAACAACTACGACAAGCCCTAAAGCCCAGTACCCAAAATACCATCCGCTACACCTCCCTCTTTGAGGATGGCTTGATGCACATCACGGATGAAGAGTACTCAAAAACCTGGTCTTTAGGCGATGCCAACTACATCACTAGCAGCGAAGATGAAAAACTAGACATTATTGACTACTATGTTGAAGCACTCAATGGACTAGACAGTGAGAATACTTACCAATTGACCATTCTTAATCGCCCAGTCCCATCAACACTGCTTAATCAAGTGACTTATGAACTACAAGGCGATGCTAACGACCGCTTTCGTGAGGAATACAATGACATGATTCGCTCTCGCTTTGCGACCGATCAGAACAACTTTAAAGTGGTGAAATACATCACCGTCAGCACCCAAGCCAAAGACCGTAAGCAAGCCTATCGGAAGTTAAACGATATTGAGAACCACTTTGCGACTCAATTTCAGATTGTAGATGTGCCTATTAAGGCACTTAATGGCAGTCAACGGCTCAATATCTTTAATGATCTGTTGAGGGGCAACCCTTACTTAAATGTTAGTTACCGTGATGTGGCTCTCTCGGGGCTTACGACCAAGTCCTTTGTAGCTCCTAGTCGTATCTTCTTTCAACCGGATCAAATGCGCCTAGACAAGAAATATGCCAAGGTGCTGTTTATTCGTAATTATCCCTCTTTTCTCAATGACCGCTTGATTAAGTCACTGACAGATATTGGGATTGAATTAGCCATCACCATTCACGCTAATCCTTACGACATCAGCGAGTCTATCAAAAAGATTAACAACGCCGAAGCGCAGGTGAAGATGGACATGATTAAGTCTCAAAAAGGCGCTGCTCGAGATGGAATAACTGGTGACCTTGCCGTCTCTGGTGTGGCTAAGGCAATTGCGGATGAAGCGACCAAATGGAAAGATGAAGTGGAAGATCGTGATCAGAAGATTTTCTCAGGTGTCTTTTGTGTCATGGTCAAAGCCGATAGTGAGGAAGAACTCATTGACTACACCAATCGCATCCAACAAGCAGGGCGTAAACACGTGGTCGAGTTTGAAGAAGTCTACTACCATCAAGAAGAAGCGCTCAACACCATGCTTCCAATTGGCAAGACCTATCTCAATGTCAAAAGTCGTTTCATGCGAGACATGACAACGACTAATATTGCCACACAGATACCGTTTACCAACACAGACCTCCAAAGCGATAGTCCGAACGCTATTTACTACGGGCAAAATCAGATTTCCAATAACATCATCACCCTTGATCGCCAACGTGACCTTAACACGGCTTCAGGGGTGATTTTAGGTTCTTCGGGTTCAGGAAAGTCTGTCTTTACTAAGACCAGTGAGGTAATCCCGACGATTCTCCGTTATCCTGACGATCGAGTGATTGTGGTTGATCCCGAAGATGAATACTCCGATATTGGTCGAGCCTTCGATGCCCAGCTCATTACCATCTCACCGGGCTCTACCACCCATCTCAACCTAATGGATTTACCCGATGAGGATAGTCTAGCGGCTGAGGATGCGGATCCTGTTGGACAAAAGGCTTCGCTGATCATGGGGCTGTTTGAAAATATCCTAAAAGAAGTCACCGATGAGGACTTCTCCATTATTGACCGAGTGACTAGGCTTTGTTATGAGCGGATCACAGACCGCACACCAACGCTTTCTGATTGGCACGATATCCTCCTAGAACAACCTGAGGAGGTGGCGCAACAGTTAGCGCTCAAATCGGAGTCTTACACCAAAGGATCGCAAAATATCTTTGCGCATGAGACCAATGTGGACTTAACGCATCAAGTGGTCATTTTCAACCTCAAGCAGCTAGATGGTAAGCTCAAACCCTTTGCGCTTATGGTGGTGCAGGATTATATCTGGAACCAAGTGGTCAATAATCAAGGCAAACTCACCACTCGCATCTACTTTGATGAAATGCAGAACCAGTTTTTAACAGACGATCAAGCCCAGTTCTTCACTAACCTCTACGCTCGTGTCCGTAAATACGGCGCTATTCCAACAGGGATTACCCAAAACGTGGAGACCTTGCTGGCTCGAACAGAAGGACGGAAGCTCCTAGCAAATAGTGAATTTATCGTTCTGCTTAAGCAAAAGAAAACGGACATTCGACTCTTAGCGGAAACCATCAATTTAACCGATGCTTTGATTCGCTATATTGAAAAGCCCAAGGCAAAAGGAACAGGACTCATTGTCGCCGGACAGACGACAGTGCCCTTTGAGAACCCCATCCCAAAACACACCGAACTCTTTCGTTTGGTGGCAACCGATGCGTATCGGACAGTAGAGTCTCAACCCAAATAAGAGAATAGGAGGATTTTGTGGACAAGGAGGATTTACGAAAGCGTACTGTACGAAACCGTAAGATAAAAGAAAGTGTGCAGCGCCACAGTCACCTCTCAGGACGAAGTGCGCAAAAAGCCACTAAAACAGCCCATAAGGCTGCTAAGCGACAGGTCGCAAACGCTAAAGCTGACTATCAAGCCCTTAAGGGTAAGGCAAAAGCAGGACAAGACGTTACTGCTTCTTTAGCGGATGCCAAAGAAAGCTTGAGCCAAGCCAAAGCCGCCCAAAAGACTACACGAAAAATCCATAAGGCAGTTAAAAAAAACAATCCCACCATTCCTCAAAAAGCAAGAAATCTTGCCAAACAGACGGCAAAAAGAAGTGTTGGGGAGTTTGTCGAGACCGCCTTTTCCCAAGACGATACGCTCTCAAGTGTGGCAAGAGCCCGCCAAAAGGCACGAGAACTTCGCTACACGGGGCGCTTAGCACGAAAAACAGGCGCTAAAGGAGCTAAGGTCACCTATAGACTCGCTCGCTCCAGTCTTGAAAAAGACATCAAGATGAGCAAGTACGTCTATAAAGGTGCTAGACGGGGCTTAAAAACCACCAAAGACACCGCTAAGACGGCGCAAAAAGCCCTAACGGCTAAGGTGAGAACTAAGTGGCTACAAGCAAGCACTGAAAGTCTTAGGCTAGCCACCAGCAGGGCTGTGACTGCTCTAGCGAGTGTCGTAGTGAACCCCATCACATGGATAGTAGCTACAGTGGTCGGTTTTCTTTTCTTTATTGTCATCATCGTCTCCTCTATCTTTTCCAGTAACATCGTGCAACAAACCGAGTTTACGCTCAATCAGTCTTGGCTTTATCTCTCCCAAAAAGACCGGGAAAAGTCTAATGACAAGGTGGAGTATTACACCAACATTGATGATATCTTGTTGTACATGAATTATCGCTATGGGGGAGAATGGGAGCCTGATGCGGCTTGGGACGATGGGGTAACAGGAAAAATCGGTAGTTTCTTAGGCTTCAGTCTCTTTTCGGATGCTCTTAATGACATTTGGGAGACCGAAAATGGGGATATCACACAACTGAAGACAATGGCAGAACTCTATAGTAGCTCTAAAGGCAAGGCTTGGATGTGGTTGTCTAAGGATGAGTTAGCCGAGTATAAGGACATCTTGGACGCTCAAAAGGAAAATGGGCGTTATGCAGCGACTCAAGAACTCACCAATCCCTTTTACGCTAAAGACGATGACAAAGGAGACAGTGCGACGCTGACCATCACTAAGCGCTACGGTTTTACCAGTCAAAATAAGGTGGATACGACAACAACCTTAGAAGCCAGTGCAGGACAAACCCTCTATGCCCCAATGGATGGTAAGGTGACTATTACCAAGAAAGATCTCCAAGGGAAAAAGACGAAAACCACTAATCTCATTATCAAAGCTCCTGAAGCTCGTTTCATCTTTTACAATGTCAAATCCCCAAGAGTGAAGACAGGCGATAAAGTAGAAACGTCTCAAGAGCTCGCTCAAGTCAAGCGCTCGGGACAAAAAATTGCCTATGCCAAGCGGTATGGCAAGACAGAACTGTCTTCTTACGGCATTTCGGATAGCGATCTTGCTTTGGTGAAAAACTATCGTTATAAAAAGAATACCATTGGCTTTTTAACAGGAAAAGGCAAAAAAGGCTATCTTTGGACACTCATTAACCCTGGCTTTTACTTTCCCTTTGTGACCTACTCCCAAACCACAACGGTCACCACAACCTCTTCTGAAATGAGTGGACGAGCCAAACAATTCTACGATTACATTAAAAAGTATTACCCTAGTGCTAAGGACAACGGCATTGCGGCAGCGGCAGGTTGTTTTGGTGTGGAGTCTAGTATCAACCCAAAGCGTGCTGAAGGGGACTATTTGAGTCCTCCAGTTGGCGCCAGCGGAGGGTCTTGGGATGATGACGCTTGGTTGAGTCTAGGCGGACCCGCTATCTATGGCGGTGGTTACGCTAATATCCTACACCGAGGTCTTGGTCTCGGACAATGGACAGACACCGCTGATGGCGCTACACGCCATACCTTACTCAGGAACTTTGCCAAATCTAAGGATAAGAAGTGGTATGATTTAGAACTTCAAGTCCAGTTCATGTTAGAAGGGGATAACCCTTACTACATTAATATCCTCAAGCGAATTCTAGACAGCAGTGGGGACGTGGATAGCTTAACTGCTGAGTTTCTCTCCAAGTGGGAGGGCGTTCCAGGCAATAAACTAGCAGAACGTCAAAAGATAGCCCGTCAAGCCCTCCTGTGGTTCCATCAACCGACCTTGGCAGGTGGTGGCAGCCTGGCTTCGTCTTGGAACTTCCCAGAAGCTTATCGCTCTAAAGTCAAAAACATGCCAACTGCTAAAGCTATGACCACCCAACCAGGAAGCGGTTATCCCGTTGGTCAGTGTACCTGGTATGCTTATAACCGCTTAGTCGAGCTTGGAGAGATTACAGACTTGTCTGGCTCTTATGCTCGCTTAGGAAACGGCGGACAGTGGGTGTCCTCTCTAGTAGCTAAGGGCTGGCGGTTTAGTAGCACGCCAAAAGAAGGTGCAGTGGTCTCGACTGCTGGTGGCTTTGACGGCACCTTTGCGCTTTATGGACATGTGGGCATTGTAGAAGCGGTTAATGACGACGGCACTTTCCTAGTGTCTGAATGTAACTTTGATGGTGTGCAAGATAAAATCCACTGGCGAGTGTGTCGCCCTGCCAGTTACTATACCTTTGCGACACCCAATTAAACCATAGAAGCAGTTCCTTGAGGGGCTGCTTTTTGAGAAAGGAAAACTATGATTGATACACAAAAAGTCAGCTTTTTAAAGCGAGTGATGATGGGGGTTATCTTCCTTTTAGTCTTTTTGGTCGGTCTTGGTTTTGGACAGATGGGACACCACAAGGAGGTGACCCCAAAGAGCCAACAAACCACTAAAACAGCTAAAGAAGGTACAGCGCTCACCAATAAGTGGGTAAAGTCCTTTTTAGTGGCTTACTATACTAAAAAAGACCTCGGTGAAAACCGCAATCGCTACAAGGAGTATATGACCGAAGGCTTGTATACAGCGACCGTTTCGGAAGAAAACGAGGCACAAAACCAAGCCTACAAGGGCTATGTGGTCAACTTCACCTTTAGCTCCGTCAAGCTCTACATCAACACTAAAGATAATGAGGTCATTGCCCAGGTGCATTACACCAATGATCTGCTTCAAAAGAAAAACAGCTCTAGTGGTGCCCAGACCAATGTTGACAATAGCACCACCCTTAAGCTCAGCTACACGGAGGTTAATGGCAAATACTTAGTCAATCAGATGACAACGCTTTTAATGACCTCAAGTGATAGTAACGTCGCAGATCAGGCTTATGGAGATGTGACGGCTAATAACACGACAACGAATACACAACTATCTTCAGAAGAAGCAGATACCAATGAGTAAAGGAGACGATTATGCAAAATCAAGCGATTATTACAGGACGTTTAACCAAGGAAGGTGACCTCGAGAGTGTTAACGACCACTCTCTGGTACGCTTCACCTTAGCGACAAGCAGAGACTATAAGGCAGCTGATAATACCTACCCGACAGACTTTATTGATGCTTGCCTTTGGGGCACGCCAGCGGAACGTTTTGTCAGTCTGGTTCACAAAGGCGATGTCGTCCAAATCACAGGTAGGCTCCAAACCAGAACCTATCAAGACGCAAACGGCAGCCACCACAAGCGCACAGAGGTGTTGGTGGACAAGTGGTACCGTCTCATGCCTAAACAAGAAGCTCCAAAGCTTGTGGATCGTGAGACAGGCGAGGTTTCTGCCCTAGAAGACTTAGATTTATAGGAGGACAGCATGAACGAAGAACAACACTTTCCAGAAAACAACGAAAAAGCCAAACGCCACCGCCAACCCAAAAGCCTTAGCCACCGCTTGCGGGATAAACAAGCGTCCCTTCAAAAGGCGGAGGCTAGTTTAGCGCAAGCACAGAGCCGAGTGGACAAGTTAAAAGCAGAGCTAGAAGCCCTTGAAAATCAACGGTTGCGTGAGATGATGCTGGAGCACGGCAATCTCGCAGACTTTGAGGACTTTGTGGCGGGCAGACAAGGAGGTGAAGGCTGATGTTTCAGCTAGACAATCAAGTGACAGGGGAGCGGAGCGAGTTTGATAATCGCTCCAGCTTTCTCTATGCCATTGAAACCCTAGAAAAGCGCCTATTAGCGACCAACCAGAGTGCTCCTTATGTGTTGAAGCACTTAGATAAGGACGGTAGGGTGTTAGAGTCTAGGGAGCTCATTATTCCACAGCGAGATGGTACCGATAGTGTAGATGTGCTGGCTGACTTTGGCTTCCAAAAGGCGAGTAAAAAGCCTAAACAGCGTGGTAAGGACAAGTCCCAAATGGTACCGCCTAAAGCTTTCAAAGGCGAAAAAGAGGTATCATCAAATCGTCCTCAAAAAGGCGTCTCATTGGTGGTGAATGGCTTAATCCTCTTGACTTTGGTTCTAACCCTTATCAATAGTGCTGGTCTTTGGTCATTGGCACAAAGCCATAAGACACAAACGACCAGAACGACGTCATCAGTGGCGACTCGTTACGATCACAGTGCCGATGTCTTTTGCCGTTACTTTATCAGTGCTTACTATGCCAAATCCTCTAACCTCAGCAGTTTTGTGGCAAGTAGTGTCGCTAGCCAAAAACTAGAACCCACCACCTCAAGCCCTAACAGCGTTTTACTTGAAAGTGAGAAAATAGCAGGAAAGACACAGACACTGACCTATGTTCTCAGTAGTCGGGAGAGTGATGGGCAGGTGCAAAGTACCCGCTTGACCTTGACCCTAAAACAGGCAAAAGAGGCGCCTTATGGCTATCTCTTAGTCAAAGCCCCTCAATTAAGCCCTTATCCGCATTAAAAGGAGAATACACATGGAACAAGAACACATTATGGATCGCAGTCAGCGGGTAGCGCTTCAAACAGGTAAGCAGCTTTTACAGTTGCTGGCTTTTGTCATTCATCAAAGCTATAAAAAGTACAAAGAACACAGCGATCACGGCGAACAAAATTGGCGACAGTTTAACGCTAGTAGCTACTCTAAAGATATGAGAGAGTTTCTTGAAGGGGAGGTTAATCTGGATAAAGTTAAGAAAGAACTCAAAAAATCAGGCGTGCGTTTTCATTTTAAAAAGGAAACAGACGGCAAGTATCAGATTTGGTTTGAGAGTAAAGACCATGTGGTCTTAGAAAATGCCATCAATAAGGCTATCAATGCTATTGTCAAAGACCCTAAAAAGGCAAAGGACGAGCTTCTTAAAAAGCCCTATGAAAAAACGCCCAAGGAACAAATGGCAGCTATCGTCAAAGACCAAAAAGCAAAAGGAGTAGAAGCTGTAACCAAGAAAACGAAAGGTAAGGCAATATCATGACCATTAAGCGTAAACCTTTTTTGCCTTACTTTCTTCTAGGCGTTTTGCTGGCTTTTTGTTGCCACCGTGCCTCTGCCCTCTACGCTTTAGCACCTGCTCCCAGCATGACAGAACCTTTTTCGCCCTATGTCTATGTTCTTGACCACTACTTAGAAGCACCCTATTTTTATAGTGACCATTCGCCCATGGCACTGTTTTTTGCCCTTATTGGCTTTTTGATAGGGATGTTGGCTTACCTCAAAATCAAACCAGACGGTACTTATCGGCACGGGGAAGAGTCAGGCTCCGCTCGCTTTGCGACACCGCAAGACGTGATGGGTTTTCGGGATAAGGAAGCCCAGAACAACATGATTTTCACCAAGAACGCCCAAATGGGACTGTTTAATAAACGTCTCCCCTTTGAATGGCAGCTCAATAAGAATGTCTTAGTCGTTGGGTTGCCAGGGGATGGGAAAACCTTCACCTATGTCAAACCTAATCTCATGCAGATGAACAGCTCCTTTGTCGTCACTGACCCTAAAGGACTACTCGTTCATGAAGTGGGTACCATGCTGGAAAACCACGGCTATCAGATTAAAGTCTTTGATCTGGTCACTCTGACCAACTCAGACACCTTTAACCCTTTTCACTACATGCACTCTGAGTTGGATATTGACCGCATCACAGAAGCTATTGTCGAAGGGACAAAAAAAGGCGACCGTGAAGGGGAGGACTTTTGGACACAGGCAAAGCTCCTCTTAAACCGTGCCCTCATCGGCTACCTTTATTTTGACAGCTCCTGGCGAAACTATGACCCTAACCTGTCTATGGTCGCCGATATGCTTCGGCACATGAAACGGGTAGATGATGAGACGCCAAGCCCTGTGGAGATTATGTTTGAACAGCTCGAGGAAAAATTCCCCAATAACTACGCTGGAAAGCAGTGGCAGCTCTTTAACGCTAACTTTGAGTCAGAGACCAGAACTAGTGTCTTAGCCATTGTTTCTGCGCAATACTCCATCTTTGACCACGAAGCGGTGACCAATCTTATCAGTAACGACTCCATGCAAATGGAGCGGTGGAATACGGAAAAGACAGCGGTCTTTGTAGCGATTTCAGAAACCAATAAAGCCTATAACTTTCTAGCTTCCACCCTCTTTACGGTCATGTTTGACCAGCTGACCCACAATGCGGATGCTATTTTACAGGGTGAACGGAAGGGCTACACCGCTGATGACTTGGTACATGCGCAGTTTTACTTGGATGAGTTTGCGAACGTTGGTAAAATCCCGCATTTGAATGAGACCTTGGCGTCTGTTCGTAGCCGTGAAATGTCCATCAAGATTATTGTTCAAGCCATTAACCAACTACGTTCTCTCTATGGCAATGATTGGAAAACGATTTTAAATAACTGTGCTACTCTCTTATTTCTTGGGACAAATGATGAAGATACCATGAAGTATTTCTCTATGCGCTCAGGCAAACAAACCATCACACAAAGGAGCTACTCGGAACAAAGGGGACAGCGGGTGTCTGGCTCTACCAGTTACCAAACCCATCAACGGGATTTGATGACGCCCGATGAGATTGCCCGTATTGGAGTGGATGAAGCCCTAGTCTTTATCTCGAAACAAAATGTCTTGCGGGATAAAAAGGCATCTGTCCTGGACCACCCCTTAAAAGATGAATTAGCCAATAACTACCAAGATGACAAGTGGTATCACTACAAACGCTATATGACGGATATTGATGACTTTTTAGACAGTGTCTCTGATGCGGAGGTCTTTCAACTAGACCCTAGCGATTACCAAGATTTTTTAGAAAAGAATGGTTTTGAACCAACGTCTGACACGGCGATTCTACGACCAGTTAGTGACCAATTACTACCCAAAGACCAAATAAACAATGCCACAGAAACGCCCTCTCAAACATCAGAAAATGAAGAACTCTCCTTTACCTTACCGGATGATGAGGAGGATTATTATGGTGAAGTTTAAAGAATAGGAGGTAAAAACTATGCCAATGTTATCAGTAGAATGTTTTTCTTGTCATAATATGTTTGCTTTTACGGGGTTGGGTCGAGCCAGAAGATTTGGTAGGGACAAAATGGGAAGGTTGTACTCAGACAATGATAGAGGAAACAGGGTGAGAAGATCCTTTCATTTTTAAAGATTTGGATCCTTGGTCACAATTCGACCAAAATCCAGTTTGTCCCAATTGTGGGTCAGACAATGTTATTTCGTATTGAATATAGAGGAGGGTAAAGAGTTGACTATTGATGAATTAGATCTAGATCCTAAGTTTTTTGTAAACTTAGGTAAAACAGCACCTTATAAGGTAACGGAAATAATCGGAAAAAATTATCCAGATAATTTTTTAACGCCTGGTGAGGAAAAAAGCTTTCTTATCTTGAACCAAGAAAAAGCATGGATTGTCCATGCAGATTCATTGGTATCCGTAGCTGAGGAATTAGAAGGCTATCTAGAAATGTCTACAGATGATTTCATTATGATTTCTCTTGGAACACAATATCATGAACGTTTTTGTTTTAATAACGACTATGACATTTGGGAAAAATATTTTGCGAAACTAAGGGAAGCCTATTACTCTGACCAGTCTTCCAAGTAGAGATTTCCTAACAATATGTGATCAGATTTATCTGTTTTATAAACTCTAATTTTCGAATTAGATGTTACAAAAAAACTTCCCCAAACATAAAGATGAAAAGGCTCTCCAGATTGACAATATTTCAATAGTTTTCGATGTTGAGAGTTATTTGATAAAGCATCGGCTTCAATAAAAACAGCCGGTTTTTCAAAATAAGTGTTTTCAAGTTGGCACTTTTGATTGAACTCTAAAAATATTAACCCTTTTCCATTTTTATTCTTAACTTTTTTGGCAAAAGCTTTACCGTGATAAATCTTTTGGTCTAATGATAACTTATAGTGTCCATACCGTAACTCTTGAAAAAAAGTATTTAGTGGTGCGGTTGTACCATTGAAATTAACAATATCATTTGGATGAGAGTGAAAGTGATTAACGGTTGATGATAGTTTTGAAAGGCGTTTAGAACGCTGCTTAATTGATGGAAACTCAGGTTCAGATGAACTAGATCGTGTGGCTTTTCCAGCTAAAGATATTTTCTGAAAAGTCCCAATATCTTCATAAAGCGTTGGAGCACTCGCAGATAATTCAATGATAATGTCTTTAGATGGTTTGTAACTTTCCTTGATTCCATTTTTAGTAGAATGTTTAGTAGATTTCGTTATCTTTGAAATGTTTGGGCATCGTTCAGAATGTTTATCATCATATCCGCTACGAAATTTGAAATAGGGAGGCACTTTCCACTTATCAGGAGTATTTCTCACATTGACTAAAGTGACAGGAACTGAACAATATTTATCACATCTAAATTCATCTGGGGCAAGTGGGTGAGAGTGAAAATAACTGTAAGCATTCTCAGGTGAAATATCGTCTTGAAAATGTTTTGAATAAGCGTGATCATGTTTCATATTGCCTACCTCGTTTTTATTTTGACAATATTTTAACATATACTTCGTTAACTAGAAATTATTTTCATGATATAGGTAGTCCCTCAAAAAAATAAATGCGGCCAAACCACAGTACTAGCAGTTAATTTTATCAATTAGCTGTTTTTTTATTTCTAGAAAGAATGGTGATTTCATTGAAATACTTATTACTGGCTGAAAAACCAGACCAAGCCCGCAAATATGCGCATGCCCTTGGTAGTCCTAAAGAAGAAAAAGGCATTTTTAGGGTGACTTCTGCACTTTTAGGCGCTGAGGTTCTCGTAGCCCCTGCTGTCGGGCATTTAGTCGAGCGAGTGAACCCTTACCCCAACTTTGAAAATTGGGAACTGGCTAATCTCCCTGTACTGCCTGATAGCTTTCAGTATGCCCCTAAAAAGGAAACCCTGAAAGCCTTTAAAGCGATTCAAAAAGCGGTTAAAGAAGTAGATGCTATTATCATTGGCACAGACCCTGACCGTGAGGGCGAGGCAATTGCCTATCGTATCTTGGAGTTGATTCCGCAAGGACTGGCAAAAGTGCGCTACAGGCTCTGGGCAAACTCTTTAACGACTAAGGGCTTACAGGAAGCCTTTGGATGCTTGCGTGACCCTGCTTTATCGGATAATTACTTCCATGAAGCGGCAGCGAGAAGTGATGCCGATTGGTTAGTGGGCTTTAACCTCAGTCCTTTTGTGACGCTTAAGATGAAAGCAGAAGGACTGCTAGGCAAAAAAGAAAAAGCCATGTCCGTGGGGCGAGTACAGACCCCAATCGTTTCTTTGATTGTCCGAAATGATGAGGCAATTGCTCATTTTGAACCCCAACCCTATTGGCAGCTGGCTTTACTGGCTGAAGATGGGACAGTCTTTACTAACGATACCAAGTACCAAACAGAACAAGAGGCTCAGGAGGCTTTTGCTTTGTTGGAGGGCAGTGCTCAGGTGAGCGAGGTAGTCACTGAGAATAAAAGCCAAACCGCCCCTAAACTCTACAATCTCACTCAACTACAGTCTGAGATGAGTCAGACCTATCAGTTTGAAGCTACCAAAACCAAAGACCTTGTTCAAAGCCTGTATCAAAAAGGCTTTTTGTCTTACCCACGAACGGATGCGACAGCCATTACAACTAATGAGTACACTTATCTTCTCAAACATATAGAAGCGTATCAAGCTGCCCTTAATCTGTCTTTTGACCTGCCAAATCGTAAGGCTCGAAAGCCTTATGTCAATGATGACAAGGTGCTAGAGCACTATGCCATTATTCCAACAGAGCTTGTCCCTAACCTAGATGACCTCTCAACCGATGAAGAGCTGATTTATACCACCGTTACTAAGCGGACGCTTTTGATGTTTAGTAGCGATTACCATTATCAGTCTACCCAAGTCCTGCTCACGAATGGCAATCAGACCTTTAAAGCAACTGGAACGGTAACGCAACATTTAGGTTGGCGCAGCTACGTGACTACCAAGACTGAAGATAAGGAAATGCCTGCTTACCAAGAAGGGCAGGTGGTGACAGTATCACCTAAACAGGTGAAGCGTCTGACCAAACCTCCAACTCGTATCAGCGAGTCCATTCTATTAAAGAAGCTGCTGCCGAAGTACAATCTCGGCACCTCAGCGACTCGAGACGGCATGATTGATTTGATTCAAAGGAAAGGCTATGTGACCAAGGATAAGAAAACAGGGCAGTTCTTCCCAACAGACCGTGGCAGACAGCTGATTCACTACCTAGATACCTTGGAAGTGAGCTACACCAACCCAGAAACCACAGGAAAATGGGAGGCGGTACTGACTAAAATTGGACAAGGAGAGGTTAATCCAGATGCTTTTGTCCAAAAGATAAAGTGGGCAATCACCAAACAAATCGAAAAAGGAGACACACATGGCAAATAGTCAACACTTAGTGAAAAAGCGCTCCCAAGAACAGCTGACCAAGCTTGCCAGCAAGGATATTGTGGCGGTTGCCACAGCTCTTGGCATGTCGCTCAAAAGAGAGAGCAGTCACTTTTATTGGGAGGAGCACGATAGCTTTAAGATTAACCCTAAGACCAACCGCTTTATGTGGTGGTCACGTGGGAAAGGGGGTAACCCCATTGATCTTGTCCGTGTTGTTAGAGAAGAATGGACGGGGCATCCAACGCCTTTTAAGGAAGCAGTGCAATTTGTCGAAACAGGCGAGTTCCCTAAAGTCTCTGTAACACCAGAAAAGAAAGAACCCTTTAAAAACTACTTAGCCCCTTATGAGCACAGTGATTTTGAACTTGGTAGGCATTACCTTAAGGAAGAGAGGGGACTCTCAGATGATACCATTGATACTGTTCTTGCTTCAGGTAACATGGTCTCTGCCACGCTTAAAAAGGGCGATTATTTTGAACCGGTTATCCTATTTAAAAGTCGGGATAGCGATGGGGTGATGATCGGCGGCAGCCTGCAAGGGATTATGGAAAATAAAGTCCAGCACCCTGAGCGAGGGCGTTTAAAGAAAATCATGAGGCACTCAGATGGTCTCGCTGGTTTTCACTTAGACATTGGGACTCCCCAACGCCTAGTCTTTACAGAAGCTCCTATTGACCTTATGTCTTATTATGAGCTCCATAAAGACAGCTTATTTGACGTTCGTTTAGTGGCTATGGATGGGCTTAAAAAAGGGGTGATTAGTCGCTACACAGCCGATTTGTTGACAGATGGGCAGTATTCCCAAACCATGCCTAGAGAGTCTATCAGAGGGGCGCTAGATAACATTCATCAAACAACTAGGATTCTAAAAGACACCCCTAATCTCATTACCCTAGCCATTGATAATGACGACGCTGGACGGGGCTTTATTGAGGACTTACAGGCTGATGGTATCCCGATAACGGTTGATATCCCACCGCTCAAGGAGAACCAGGACAAGATGGATTGGAATGATTACCTGAAACAAATGAAAAGTGAGGAAAGCCAGATGACAACTGCAGTAGAAGAAGGTGAAGTGAAAGAAAAAGCGCCTGATGCCCATCAAGCACAAGAAACGCCCCTAGATAATAGTCGTTTAGCCCAAGCTAAACGTAAGAAACAGCGTTTGGAGGAAGAGTACAGCACAGCGGTCGAGGCTGTTTTTGCCCACCAGAAGCTCACAAACGGGCAACCAATGAACGATAAGCGAGGCGGTGAGGTTTGGTTTAAACGGCAAGAAAAGCTTGAAAATCGGGCAAGAAACCTCCTAGATGAAATCTCTAAACAAGAAGAACGCATCCAATCCCTAGAGTATCAAGAGGACGGGCTTAACCGTTGGGGGACGGGTCTTGCCTTAACGGTTGATAATATCCCCCGCATTCGTGAAGAAATTGAAAAAGGCAAGCGTGGGGAGTCTGTCTACACCAAGACAACCCTTAGGACTTATGCCAAGCGTTTGAAGGTTCTTGAGGAACAAGTAAAGCGCCTGGACACGATTACCATTAGCCCTCAAGCACAAGCGCTGATTGATGAAGGTTTAGTTAATCAGTGGAAAAAACAGCCAGACACCTATTTTATCAAAGGCTTACGCCGTGTAGCCCTGACCTTAAAGGATGATGGTACCTTTGAGATTGCCAAGCGCTACGCTCCAAAGACACCTAAAGAAATAGAACACGTAACAGCCCTATTAAAACAACCAATAGAAAGTGAGGCAATCATGGAAACGAACACACCACAAAAAAACGCCCAAGAACTATTAGACGAATACAAGATGTTAGACGATCGCTATACCGAGGTCTTTAAGCAGACAATGGAGGCTTATGCCAAAGGGGAAGAGGTCTCTTCTGATGCGTTGGAATACGTTAGCCAAGAGCTAGAACAGAAATTTGAGGAATACCAAGCCCAATTGTCGCTAGAAGAAGAACAAAATCGCAAGATAGAAATGGAGGAAGAACCTAGCTATCATGTCCGTTTCCACTGGTCAGAAAGTGCTGTTTTTCAAAATATGGAAGAAGGCACTATCCTTTCTTACGAAGACTTTACCACATCACTCTATCAGGAAAATCAAAAACAGTTTGACCGACTCAAAAAGCGCACGACAAGCTCTCCATTAGAGGCGGGATACGAATTGTTGCCGTATGCCAAAACCAAGTTTGACCTCTTAAGCCCAGAGGGTGAAGTCTTGGAAGAGGAACTACGCTATAACATTGGTGAGGAAACGCAAACCATAAGTGAGCACTTATCCGATGCTCCTTATTATCAAGACCTCAAAGAACTGGATGACACTGTTTTAGCAGGTTTAGCCCAAAGGGAGAGCTTAGAGGATCTAGCAGATAGTGTTGTTCCACGAGATTTTACCGCTGCCCTTAGCTTAGCCTATGCTAGTGGTGAAGAAGCCATTCTTGATAATGAGACTTTTCAGAAACGTCATCCGCAAGAATATGCCCTCTTTGTCCAATTAGGCGCTAACTCAACGAGTTTAGACGACCTTGTGCAAAAAGCTATCAACCTATCCGTGGTAGATAAGGGGTCTCGCTTTTATGCTCAGTGGTTAGAAGGCAAAATACAAACAGCTCCTGAAGAAACTGCTCAAGGGCACAACAAAAAGGTTGAGAACCCAATCGGGGATTTCCCTGAGCGGACTCAGGAGGCAGCACCTCTACCTAACGTTCCAAAAGAACGTTCTTTGAAGGAGTCGTCACCGACTCCAACTCAGTCTCAACCTTTCTTTCATTTTACCATTTCAGACCCTGAGAAGTCAACGTATAAGAAGGGGTATCACCCGATAAAACCTGAGGAATTAAAGAAACTAAACCGCTACGCTTCACAGATTCAAGACAATGCCACTTGGTATCAAGACGAGCTGGCAGACAGTCAAGTGACTTATTTTTACAATCACAAGGAGGCTGTTGAAGCATTGACTATTAGCTTTAAAGCGGAGCACTATCCGCATTTGATTGGGCTCTATGCGATTGGCGAACAACAAACAGCAGCTAAAACCTTGGAGGATATTGTCAAAGGTAAAGCGGACTACCAAAATATCATGATTGCCAATCGTGGGGCAACCTTTAGTAAGATTCAGGTGTTGCCTGATTTTAAAGCAATTATTGATGCCAATAGTTTTCTCTTTGATGACCTGTCGCAAGTGGAGCGCATGCAGCGCTTAGACTTAGCTAGTGCCATAAAAACAGAAGACGAAGATGTCCTAGTGGCATTTAGAAATGTAGACGGAGAGTTGTTTCCTGCTTCCTTGATGAAAGTGAACCACAAACTCGCCACCGAGTTAGAAGCAGCCACTGACAAAACGATTCTGGGTGTTTTCCGTCAAAAAGACAATCAAGTCACCACTTTATCGATTAACGAGGCTATTGTCACAGATGGAGGCAAGGAACTGCAGGCTATTATAGAAGAAAGTGCTTTTGAACCCTTGCACATTTCAAAGGAAACCGACAAAGCCATCTTTCCTAAGGACTCTGATGGGGATGGCTTAACCGATGATGAAGAAGTAGCACTTGGAACAAATCCTTTTAGCGCTGATAGTGATGGCGACGGAACGCCAGACGGTATTGAAAAAGGTAGTGGCGCAGACCCTAACAACGCTTCTGACAATCCAGCAGAGCGCCAAAAGCACAACCTAGAACTCAGTGAGTTGATTAAAAAGGGAGATGTTAAAGCCATCAATCAACACTTACAAGAAAGGAACAAGGACTATTTTGACCAAGACAACTATCTTAACTATTTAGATGGACTGGCAGACTTTAGTCACTATTCGAGTCGCAATGCTCGCTTGCTTAAGAGTCAACTAAGCTCAGCGACGATGGTAGCTTCTTTCAAGGAATGGCGAAACCGTGGGGGTCGAGTGAAAAAAGGAGAAAAGGCACTCTATGTTCAAGCCCCTAAAACCGTTACTCTAACCGATAAGAAAGGACAAGCACTTCTTGATGACCAAGGACAAGAAAAAACACGAACCTATTTTAAGGCTATTCCTGTCTTTGATGTCTCTCAGGTTGAAGCGCAGGAAGGCAAAACACTAGACTTACCACAAGGCAAGACCATTGTTCCTGACGTTATGGACAAGACCTACTTTCAAAATATCTACCGTAGCTTACGAGACATTTCGGAAAAACAAAATGGCGTTCCCATTCGTTTTTGGAAGTATGTAGAGGACGAAGGCTTGTACTATGCCAAACAAAACTACATTGCTATTCAAAAAGACATGAGCTACGAACAGACCTTGACGACCTTGATTCAAAAGGTTGTTGCGTCTGAATTGCACAATCCTAATAGACTAGAAGAACTCAACCCGCACTTTAAAGGTGGGTTGATGACCAAGTCAGATAGAGACTTTCAAATCGAGTCTGTCACTTATGTGGTGTGCCGTCATCTTGGACTGCCGACGAAACATTCTTTTGATTATTTAGAAACATGGCAGAATTGGATGCATCCTGAACAAGGGCTAGAGCAGTTGACGCAACATCTAGAGGTCATTCAAAATGAAGCCAAAAGTTTGATGGAGCGTATGGATAAGACGCTTACCATCTATCAAGAGCGCACCCACGTGAAGCACCAGGAAGCGAAAGCCTCTCTTACGACATCTGAAAAGACCACAAACAACTTTTATGCGAGTTTAGCTGCAGCTAAAGCAACGGCGAAAAATCACCAAACCAAAGAAGAGGACACGCCAAAAAAAGCCCAACGAGCTACGAAAAGGTAGTGCATCGTAGCTCAAGGACTAAAACAGTAAACTTAACAGAAGGAGACGTTGACCATGATGAAGACAACCAGTGAGATGATTTTACGGTCGCTTTTTGTTGACCTTGACGCTTATCTTAAAGGACAAGAAGTCCTACAAGCCCCTTTTAGCACCTACACAAGAAGCGATATGCTTACTTACTTAAAGCAGGAAGTGCAGGAGCTACAGGAGAGCGATTGTCCTTTAGCGGATGACTATCACGTGACCATTGCCTATTTGGAACAACTCACCGATAGGGAGTACGCTCTTTTTAAAAAGGAGATGTTTTCACACAAGGCAATTATCCAAATGGACGAAACGTCATAAGACACATTTTCCGAAACAGCCATCAAGCCTTAAGTGATTTTTGAAAAAAGACAGGGTTTCCCCTTGGCACTTTGTCTTAAAGACCTTAGTGTCCTTTTTGAAAAGGAAACACTGACCTAAAAGCATGAGTTGCTTAACGGCTTGAGCGCTAAAGGGGGATTGGGGTTCTCCTCAAAATAAAAAAGTTCAAAAGTCCGAGGCAGCTTTAGCGCCAATCGGGCTTTTGGGGCTTTTTTTCAAGGTACGTGGATAAACACGTGCTACGCTTGCAAGAGCAGAAAGTGGCGAAATAGCCTAAAAAGGAGAAAAAGACAATGGTAAAAAGTAATCGCACACGAGACAATCTTTTTGTCTTACGTGCCACCGATCAAGAAGCCCATCGCATTAAAAGACGCATGGCACAAGCCCACCAAAAGACGTTTCAGGGTTTTGCGCTAGAAATGTTGCTTCAAGGGCAGGTGGCGACTTATGACTATTCAGAGTTACAAGCGTTGCGACTCGAAGTCAACCGCATTGGACAAAATATCAACCAACTAGTCCGTTACGTCAATATCTTTGAAGATTTAGATAGCGAGCTTATGGAGGCGTTACTGAATGATATCAAAACCTTAAAAAACGTCATCGGTAAAGAGTTTAAAGTTAAGGAGTTGGCAAAATCACATGGTTATCACCAAAGTTCACCAAATTAAAGAAAGTCGTAAACTTAGACGTTCCCTCAATTACATCTTGCGAGATGCTGCCAATCTAAAACGTGTCACAAAGAACGACTGCCATTCGGACTTTCCTTATGTCTTGAAAGACGGACAGGTTTATCAACGGTTGGTGTCAGGACATGATGTGGTAGATGCTTCAGATGCCGAGGCTGTTTTTGACGATTTCTTTTTGGTCAAAGACTCGGCGGCAGCTTTTAATCATGGTAGAAGCAATAAAGAAATGTCAGACTTAACAAATCCTAATCAAGTTATGGCACATCACATCATTCAATCTTTTTCACCAGAGGACAAGTTAAGTCCTGAAGAAGTCAACCGACTGGGTTATCAAACAGCGCTGGAGTTGACGGGTGGTGATTATCAGTTCATTGTTGCCACACACATGGATAAGGGACATCTACATAACCACATCATTTTTAACACGACTAATCAAGTCACACTTAAAAAGTTTCGCTGGCAAAAAGGGACGAAAAAAAGTTTAGAACATATTTCAGATAAACATGCCGAGTTAGCAGGTGCCAGCATTATAGAACCTAAACTCAAAACGTCCTACACCGCCTATTCTGCTTGGCGTCAAAAAAATAGTTTTCGTTTTGAGATTAAGCAGCGCCTGGACTTTTTACTTAAGCATTCACTGGACTTGGAGGATTTTCTCCAAAAAGCCCAGGCACTTAACCTGCAAGTCGACACCAGCGGTCAGTATGTAACCTATCGTTTAAGCGACGAGTCCCAAGAACGTGTGGTTCGTGACCGCAGTCTGTCTAGAAAAGGACGTTACAGTCTTGAAGGCATCACTAAACGTTTAGCAACAAATGCAGTTGTTTTTGACAAAGATAGTATTAAGGCGGAGTATGACAAGGTTATGGAAAAAGACGCAGAGGACTTTGAGATGAAGCTGACTATTGAGCCGTGGCAGATAGAGACCATTACCCCTCGTTCTTTACACGTGCCCATCCGTTTTGGCTTGGATCGGAAAGGTACAGTTGCCATCCCTGCACGCTTGTTAGACCAAAATGCGGATGGCAGTTTTACGGCTTATCTGAAACGGAAAGACTTCTTTTACTTTTTAAACCCAGACCATTCGGAACAAAATCGCTTCATCACAGGAACAACATTAATCAAACAATTGTCTAGCCAAAATGGTGAAACTATTCTTTATAAGAACCGTTACCTTTCAAAACTTGACCGCTTAGTAGATGAGTTAAACTTCTTATCTGTTAACCATGTCACGAACTCTGAGCAGTTTAGGGACTTAGAAAAAAACTTTTTGGAGCAATTGGACAAAACAGATCAAGAACTAGAGCGGTTAGGTGACAAAATAGCAGAACTCAATAAACTGTATGGCGCTTTAGTTCAGTACCAAAGTACTCTTGTCCCATCAGAAACAACACTAGCGCTTTTAGAAAAAGCTCGTCTAGACAAAAACATGAACCCAGACTTTCTCAAAAAAGAACTCAAGGAGTATCAAATTGAGCGAGAGGCACTGGCTACACATCGTGATAAGATTGTCGCTGACTATGACTTTAGCCAAAAACTCAAAGAAGAACGTCAAGAGAGACATCGTAAACAACTTTAGAAAGGCATACCCTATGAAAATTGAAACTGTTCCCCTAGCAGACCTAACCTTATATGAACATAATGTCAAAAAACACCCTCAGTATCAAGTTGACCAAATTAAGCAGTCCATTGTGCAGTTTGGCAATAACGATCCTATTGCCATTGATGAAGACAACACCATCATTGAAGGGCATGGGCGCTACCTTGCTTTGAGTCAACTGGGATACGAAGAAGTACCCGTTATCCGTTTAAAGCACTTGAGTGATGAACAAAAACAAGCCTATATCCTAGCGCACAACAAGATTACATTGAACACGGATTTTGATATAGGTTTGTTAAAGCAGGAGTTGACCACTATTTTAGATATTGACATGTCTGACTTCGGCTTTTCCACCTCGCTACTCTCCAAACCTCTAGGGGAGGATTCCACTGCAGGGTATTGTGTCATAATAATGACAGGTGCTTAAAACGCTATTAAATCAAGGATTAGAGCGTTCTACAATCTGTCATTAAGGAGGAAATTTTTACTTTTATAATAAAACATCGCATAAGCGAGAACATTTTAATAAGTGTTCTCGATTTTTTATTTTAAGGAGGAAATCATGCAAAAGAAAGAACAATCATCACGTCAAATCGTGATGTGCCACCTCATGACTATCATGGGGATTGATGTAGATAGGGCAACTCAATTGGTTACTGAAATGGAGAAGCTAGGTCTAATCCAATTTGATGAATTAGGCAATGTCGGAATATTAGTGTTGGAGGGACTATCATGAAACGCATTACCGCAAATCACTATCAAACGTCAGAGCGTTATTATAAACTTCCAAAACTCTTGTTTGAGAGTGACCGCTATAAGAATATGAAATTGGAGGTTAAGGTGGCTTATGCTGTCTTAAAAGACCGTTTGGAGCTGTCTTTGAGTAAGGGGTGGATTGATGAAGATGGGGCTATCTATTTGATTTATTCCAACTCAAAATTGATGGCACTGCTTGGCTGTTCCAAGTCTAAGTTACTCGCTATCAAGAAAACCTTACGAGAGTATGGCTTGATTGATGAAGTCCAACAGTCTTCAAGTGAAAAGGGAAGGCTCGCAAATAAAATCTATCTTGGTGAGTTGGAACATGAGCCTACCCCAGTCTCAAATTCAGACGGGGGTAGTGTTAAAAACACACTAGGGGGGTCTCAAAATCAGCCGGGGCCGGTCTTAAATTCAGCCCCTAGTGAGACTGATGTTAGTGAGACTGATGTTAGTGAAACTGAAAGTAGTGAGTCAGTCATTGAGGATGAGGAGGAAAAAGGGGAATCTTCTAACAGTGAAAAGAATGACCAAATACTAAATCGTAAAATTGAGCCTGTAACGATTTATGACCGAGATTACATTTGGGGCTTGGTTCATTCACAACTCAGACAAGAGGGATTTTCAGAAGCAAGTAGTGACTATGCCATGATCTATTTTGATGACCGCTATCAGTATGCCCTAGAACACATGAGATTTGCACGATCGTCTGAAGTGATTGCGGAATACGTTTTTAATGGGATCTTGTCGGAGTGGACGAAACACCAACGCCTACAAGAACTAAAAGGAGGGGATTAAGTTGCTTTGGTGGATATTATTAAGCATTTGGGTGCTAGGGATGATTAGGCTAATCATTGAAGTGATAACCGCACCAGAAATGGATGATCATAGTTAAGTGAGGATCTTACTCTAGTAGTGAAGTCCATTTTTTGTTTTCAGAAAGAAATGAGACATGAAGTTTTTAGATTTATTCGCAGGAATTGGTGGCTTTCGACTGGGCTTAACCCGTCAAGGTCATGAGTGCATGGGTTTTTGTGAGATTGATAAGTTTGCTAGAAAATCTTACCAAGCCATCTATGATACGGAAGGAGAAATAACATTTCATGACATTAGACAAGTCAGAGACCAAGATTTTAGACAACTCAGAGGACAAGTGGACATCATCTGTGGGGGATTCCCTTGTCAAGCATTTTCACTCGCAGGCAGACGATTGGGATTTGAAGATACTCGCGGCACTCTCTTCTTTGAAATTGCTCGAGCAGCCAAACAAATCCAACCACGTTTTTTATTCTTGGAAAACGTCAAAGGGTTACTCAGTCACAACAAGGGCGAGACATTCCGAACAATCCTCGCTACACTGGATGAGCTGGGGTATGATGTCGAATGGCAGGTGCTTAACAGTAAAGATTTCCAAGTCCCCCAAAACAGAGAAAGGGTCTTTATTATCGGACATTCTAGAAGATACCGTCCCAGATTCTTATTTCCTCTCAGAAGAGAAAGTAGCTCAACTCGTCTTAAACGATTAGGCAACGTCAATCCATCTGGCAAAGGGATGAGTGGTGACGTTTATTTCAGTCAAGGGCTCTCTCCAACTCTGACAAGAGGTAAAGGGGAAGGTGTTAAGGTTGCTATACCAATTTTGACACCAGACAAATTGAAGAAACGTCAAAATGGCAGACGGTTTAAAGATAATGAAGAGGAGATGTTTACCTTGACTGCTCAAGATAGACATGGAGTAGTTGTCGCAGGAACTCTACCGACAACTTTTGTACAGACAGGTCGTGTCTATGATATTTCAGGACTTTCTCCAACGCTGACCACGATGCAAGGTGGTGATAAAGTGCCTAAGATTATTTGTCGTGAAGAAGTACCGCACTTGAAAATCAAGGAAGCGACAAAACTGGGTTTTGCTAAGGCAATGCTTGGGGATTCCGTAAACTTAGCCTATCCTGATTCCACAAAAAGACGTGGTCGAGTAGGAAAAGGTGTTGCCAATACACTAACCACCTCAAATACAATGGGAGTCGTGGTGGCAACTCTTGAATACCGAAAGGATAAGTGGTATGAGGTGACTGGGATTGTCATTGATGGCAAACTCTATCGTTTAAGGATTAGACGCCTAACCCCAAGAGAGTGTTTCAGATTACAAGGCTTTCCTGATTGGGCTTATGAGAGGGCAGAAAGTGTTTCCAGTAAAAGTCAGTTATACAAACAGGCGGGCAATAGTGTCACAGTGACTGTCATTGAAGCGATTGCTAGAGAATTTAGAAAGATAGAAGAGGACGAAAACAAATGAAATCATTACATCACAAAAGTATTTTAGACTGTACAGAACTGGAAGAAGAAATTCATCAAGCTGAAATGGATAACATTATGAACTTGATTTTTGAGTTACCAGATTATGACTGTGAACTTTCAGTCATCTATATTGACGGCTATCATAAACATCATTGGTCGCCTTACTTTTTAGAGTCAAACTTACATCGTGTACAAGAGTTACTCCAAAATGAAGACCTCAAAAATGGGGTTGATGTCTTCTTAACAAAAGACAAAGACCTTGCCTTTAAAACCTATGGTCAAGGCTATAGCTATCAAGGTAAAGATGGCCTCTTGACGGCTCTTGTGACTGTGAAATGTTATGGTGAAGGAATGGTTCCGATTGATATGAGTAAGGTATTTGATAGCCCATCTCATGAGCTAGAACAGACACTATCGATGTAAGGAGTACTTATGCTAGAAATCTATCTTGGAAAAAATACCCAACGTAACCAAAGGCTAATGACTATCTTAAATACCTATGGTCTCCGCTATACTTGTAAGTGCCCAAGTCAATTGACAAAAGACGATGTGCTCCATTTGTTTATGAAAGCACCTGATTGTTTTGAACTCTTATCTCCGAAACTTCTTAGATATAGACGGTATGAACGAATCAAGGTAAGTGAGCTGGTTGGCATTATTCTAAAGCAGCCTGAGAATCATTTGAGACTGCCATTAGTCGTTACAAAAAACCAAGTCTTTCCGGATATTAGTCCAGATGAACTGAGAACCTTTATCCCTAGAGAGATTAAGAGGCACTTTTATATCAACAGTATTTTTAAAGACTATAGTCGTTAAGGAGTTATCATGAACGAACGCTTTTGGGAAAATTTAGAAGGGCTTCTCATTGATAAGGGCTGGTCTTGGGCAGAGTTAGCTAGAAAAATGTTTAAAGGGCAATATGTCTATCCAAGTGAGTTTCAACGTCTCTATCAAAAGTTCCGTCACTATCGGTCACATCGCCTAATGCCACAAACCAAGTGGGTGGAACGTATTGTCGTGGTGTTGGATATTGATTATGAAGATTTGTTCAGGAGGTAGTGTGCGTGAGAGTTATTCTTAGTTATTTGGCTATACAGGTTAATGTCTTGGTGGTGAGTCTCTATCTTCTTGGGTATTGGTCCGTAGAAGTAACAGGGTCTCTTCAATTGAGTATCCTAATACTATTTAGCTATATTTGGTGGCATGATGGGAAAGGTTTTATTCACATGTCACTAAAGAGACGTTTAGGTTGGCTATTAATCTGTCTGCTTATCATGATTTCAGTCTCTCTTTTAGTCAGTTACCTGTGTGACGTTCCCTCTAACAATCAGCTGACGCTGACAAGGGTTCAAAAACTACTACCGCTCACAATTTTTGTGGGATTTTTGCTCAATGCGAGTTTATTAGAAGAGTATTTCTACCGACAAACGCTATGGGAGAAATTATCCAAACCAGTCATACAGATTGGAGTGACAAGTATGTTATTTGCCCTAGCCCACCACCCGACAAGTCTTGTTAGTTTGCTAGTCTATGATTGTTTAGGACTCACACTTGGAGTTTTGCGTTTAAAAACAGATAATCTGACAACCATGATTCTTCATGGATTATGGAATGGATTGGTCTTACTCCTATCTATCCTGTGATAAGAAAATCAAGGGGACTTTCGTATGATGAGAGTGCCCTTGATTTTTTATTGAGGAGAAACGAGTGAAAGGGAAAGTGATGTCATCAGAACAACAGGAACGCCAAGCCATTCAATATATGGAGCGAGCGTCCTTCTTTACCGTAAGAGCCCTCTTAAAGCTCCTTGAGTGGTCGGCAAGACACGCTCTTGCGCAAGATTCGGCCTATAAAATTGGGGTTCAAAAACTCGAAGAACTCCTTCAAAGTCCTTATACCATTGAATCGCTGGATATTTCAAAGGATATTTTAGAAAAGCCGGTTGATATTGATAAGTTTAAGGAACTTATGGAATCTGAAAAACTACCGATTGCCATCAGTTGGCAGGGCAATTACCTGCACTTTTATGCCAAGGATAAGTCTCTGCTTGATCAGCACTTGGATGAGCTACTGAAAAAGCTGGTGTCTAATCCAGAAAAGCTAAAAGGCTTAACCTTAGATAAGACGCTTGATGAAGAGATTGAAAAGGCGAAGGAACAGATTGTCATAAAAGAACCATCTAGCGTGAAAAACAAGGAGGTAAGTCTCTGATGTATTCCACTAAAAAAGCAATGGTCTTTGGCAGTTTAGGACTTGCCTTAGGGTATTTTTGCCATCGTCTGGTTTTACTTTACGATAGTCTGCCGAATCAACCGCCTTTAGAAAAAATCGCCTTTCTCCTAGATAAGGGTCAAGACTTGGTCTTTGTGCCATTGTGGAACTTCTCTTTTACAGGGAGATCATTTGTCGCTTTTCTACTGGGATTTCTGACCATGCTCTTAGCTTACCTCTATATGGCAACCGGACAAAAGGTGTACCGGGAAGGGGCAGAATACGGATCAGCTCGTTTTGGAACAGTCAAGGAAAAAAAGGATTTCTTGAGTCGCAATCTCTATAATGATACGATTCTTTCTCGCACGGTCAGATTGACACTCTTAGAAAAGAAAAAGCCGCAGTTTGATCGTAATAAGAACCTAATTGTTATTGGTGGGTCTGGTGCAGGGAAAACTTTTCGCTTTGTCAAACCCAATCTCATTCAACTCAATTGTTCCAATATTGTAGTAGATCCCAAAGATCACTTAGCTGAAAAGACTGGGAAACTCTTTTTAGAGAACGGCTATCAGGTCAAAATCTTAGACTTGGTTAATATGACCAACTCAGATGGCTTCAATCCCTTTCGCTATGTGGAGACGGAAAACGATTTGAATAGAATGTTAACGGTGTATTTCAATAACACCAAAGGCAGTGGGTCAAGAAGTGATCCTTTTTGGAATGAGGCCTCTATGACCTTAGTGAGAGCTATTGCTTCCTACTTGGTGGATTTCTACAATCCTCCTGGTAGCACGAAAGAAGAAGCGGACAGTCGTAGAAAACGAGGACGTTACCCAACTTTCTCAGAAATCGGAAAACTCATTAAGTTATTGGCTAAGGGCGATAATCAAGACAAGAGTGTCCTTGAAGTCATGTTTGAAAACTATGCCAAGAAATATGGAACAGAGAATTTTACCATGCGTAACTGGGATGACTTTCAAAACTATAAGGAAAAGACCCTTGATTCTGTGATTGCAGTGACAACAGCTAAGTTTGCCCTCTTTAATATTCAGTCGGTGATTGACTTAACCAAACGTGACACCTTGGATTTAAAGACGTGGGGAATACAGAAAACCATGGTTTATCTAGTCATTCCTGATAATGACACGACCTTTAGGTTTTTATCAGCCCTTTTCTTTTCGACCGTATTTTCAACTCTAACCAGACAAGCTGATGTGGACTTTAAAGGGCAACTCCCCATTCATGTCAGAAGCTATCTGGATGAGTTTGCGAACTGTGGAGAAATTCCTGACTTTGCGGAACAGACCTCAACCGTACGTTCAAGGAACATGAGTCTAGTGCCAATCCTTCAAAATATCGCCCAACTTCAGGGACTGTATAAGGAGAAAGAGGCTTGGAAAACCATCCTAGGGAACTGTGATAGCTTACTCTACTTGGGTGGCAATGATGAAGAAACCTTCAAGTTCATGAGTAACCTTTTAGGCAAACAAACCATTGATGTGAGAAACACCAGTCGTTCATTTGGACAAACAGGGTCTGGCTCGCTCTCCCATCAAAAAATCGCAAGGGATCTCATGACACCAGATGAAGTAGGTAACATGCAGCGTGATGAGTGCTTGGTACGTATTGCAGGGGTTCCGGTCTTTAAGGACAAGAAGTACTTTCCTTTGAAACACAAGAACTGGAAGTTTCTTGCGGACAAAGAGACAGACGAGCGCTGGTGGCACTACCACATTGATCCATTAGGAGAAGAAGTGACAGACTTAACTGGCCATAAGATCAGAGATTTAACCAAAGAAACAACATTACACTAAAGGAAATGAGGACAGAATATGACGAAACAAGTAACAGGCTTTGTTTATGGAGTGGACGCTAGCTCCATGTTTGCCCAAGCTATGGCACTCTTACAAAAGGGCTTGATTGCCGTGGGTGCCTTTCTCGTGGTGATGGGAATTATCAACCTAGCCACCAATATTAAAGACGGAGGTCCGGGTGTCCGTAATGCCATTCTAGAAATTGTAGGTGGCGTTATGGTCGGTGCCGCAGGAGCATTTGTCACTCAAATTTCAATCTAAAGGAGGGAAGCACATGATATGATTCAATCATTAAACTTAGCTTTCTTCTTTTTAGCCTCGGAGAAAATCTCAAGCGATAGTCTCTTTGAAGGCTTTAATGTGGACCTAGAATCAACCGCCAATCTCGTCAAGTCTCTAGCAGAGTATAATCCAACGGTCTGGTCCTATATGTCGGCGATCACTAAAGGCGTTATGCAGCCGTTAGGGGTTGCGATACTTGCCGTGGTACTGGTACTAGAGTTTTCTAAAATGGCAAAGAAAATTGCCAACTCAGGTGGCGCCATGACCTTTGAAGCTATCGCACCTATGATAGTGAGTTACATGATGGTAGCGGTAGTCATTACCCATACCACCATTATTGTGGAAGCCATCTTAGCTGTAGCTTCTCATATCATTGAGCAAGTGGCAGGGATTGTCACGCATGGAAGTACAACCTATAGCACCATTTCAGGACTAAAGGGGTCAGGGTTGGTTGGCAAGATGATTGTAGGCTTAATTGCCATTATCATTTGGTTTGTTCGTTTGGCAAGTGCTATGGTCGTGAATATCCTCATCAGTATTCGCTTTATCCAGCTCTATCTCATGATTCCATTTGCGCCGGTCACCATTCCCACTTTCCTAAGCGATGATTGGAGAAGTGTAGGGATTGGCTATTTAAAGAATATTATGGTCTATGCCGTACAGGGAATATTGATATTCTTAATCGTTTCTCTTGTCCCACTCTTTGAATCGGCAGGGAAACTCGCTGTTTCAAATGGCGCAGGCATTATGGGTACCTTAGCGATAGCCTTTGGCAGCTTGGTACAGGCTATTTTGTTAATCATTGCCCTTGTCGGCAGTCAACGCACTGCAAGAAGTATCATGGGCATGTGAGAGCAGGACAGAAATCGGTACTGCTTTGCGGTCGATTTCGTTGTCCTGCCTCCGCAAGGACGACTAGAACTGCATAGCTAGTCAGTAGCGTAGACAGTTCAGACGTCTACTGCGTCAAAGTCATGAAACAATTTAAACCGGACTGAGATTTTCATCTTGGTCCTTTTATCAAAGAAGGAACTACTATCTTATGAACACACGTGTCTTTAAGGACATTTCAAAAGTCCAACACAGGGCATGGCTAGGGTTTACCACAAGACAAGTCATCTTTGTCTTTCCAGCCATTGCCCTAACCATTTTAATTTTAGGACTAAACCTCTTTTATTGGCAATTTGGGGACTGGTTTGTCTATGGTTTTGTCTTTAGCTTTACCATTCCCCTTATGTTATTTGGGGTTTACCGTCCTAATGATTTACCCTTTGAAATTTACCTCAAGTATCGCCTTCATTATGAATTGACGATACCAGATCGAACCCTAACAGGACAGAAAGGAAGAACTTATGAAAAGACAAAAGCCCTCAACGAAACCAAAGACCTCTTCTAAGTGGTTGAAAAAATCTCGGAAAACCCCAAAGAAAGAAGTGCTTCCATCAACCGTGAATACCATTGCCTATCAAGGTCTATTTCCTAATGGTCTCATGCAAGTTAGTCCTAACTATTTCTCACAATCTTACCGTTTAGGTGATGTCAATTACCAGACAGTAGGGCTTGAAGATAAGGGAGCTATTATTGAGAAGTATTCTGACTTAATCAACTCACTTGATGATAAGACAAATTTTCAACTGACCCTTTTTAACAAGAAAGTCAATTTAGAGAAATTTCGTAAAGGTGTCCTATATCCTCTCCATGAAGATGGCTACGATGATTACCGTGAAGAGCTGAATCGTATCATGGATACTAACTTAGAAGCAGGTGAGAACAACTTCTCAACTGTTAAGCTGATTTCTTTTGGGAAAGCAGACCAAACGCCAAAACTGGCCTTTCGTTCCCTATCTCAAATTGGGGAATACTTTAAAAGTGGTCTTTCGGAAATTGATGCCGACTTTACCCTCTTACAAGGAGAGGAGCGAGTTAATCAGTTGGCAGATATGTTACGCGGAGAAAATCATCTTCCCTTTAGCTATCGTGACTTAGCCATTTCAGGGAAAACGACCAAACATGCCATTGCCCCAACAATGCTTTCTTTTAAACATAAGAACTATTTGACAATGGATGAGCGTTTCTTACAGATTGTCTATGTTCGTGACTATGGGATGGAACTAGGCGATAAGTTTATCCGTGACCTCATGCAATCAGACTTAGAAGTCATTATCAGCTTACATGCTAAAGGAGCTACCAAGTCGGAAGCCATGACGAAACTCAGAACAAAGAAGACGCTAATGGAGTCCCAAAAGATTGGTGAACAACAAAAGATGGCACGAACAGGTATTTACCTAGAAAAGGTTGGACACGTTCTTGAACAAAACATTGATGAAGCAGAAGACCTCCTCAAAACCATGACCCAAACTGGAGACAAACTCTTTGAAACGGTCTTTCTGATTGGGGTGCTTGCGGATAGTGAGGAACAACTAGGGCAGTCGCTAGACATTATCAAACAAGTGGCAGGGTCAAATGACCTCGTTATTGATAACTTAACCTACATGCAAGAAGCGGCCTTTAACAGTCTCTTACCTCTTGGTAAGAACTTTTTAGAAGGGGTGTCACGGTCATTATTAACCTCTAACATTGCCGTTAATTCTCCCTGGACTTCGGTAGATTTACAGGATAAGGGTGGAAAGTTTTATGGGATTAATCAAATCTCAAGTAATATCATCACCATTGACCGCGGCAAGTTAAACACCCCTTCAGGATTGATTTTAGGAACATCAGGAGCTGGTAAAGGGATGGCGACCAAGCATGAAATCATCTCAACTAAACTAAAAGAAGCTGATACCGATACGGAAATCATTATTGTAGACCCCGAAAACGAGTACAGTATTATTGGTCAATCCTTTGGTGAGGAAAGCATTGCGATTGCGCCAGACTCCACCACCTATCTTAACGTCTTAGATTTGTCAGATGACAATATGGACGAAGACCCTATCAAAGTGAAATCAGAATTTCTCTTATCTTGGATTGGAAAACTCCTAGACCGTAAAATGGATGGTCGTGAAAAATCCATCATTGACCGAGTGACAAGATTGACCTACAAGCACTTTGAGGAACCGTCCTTAGTGGAATGGGTCTTTGTTTTATCCAAACAACCGGAGCCTGAAGCACAGGATTTAGCCTTAGACTTAGAGCTTTATGTGGAAGGCTCTCTTGATATATTCTCTCATAGAACCAATATCAAAACAGACAGTAACTTCCTCATCTATAACGTCAAAAAGCTAGGCGATGAGTTGAAACAAATTGCCCTCATGGTTGTCTTTGACCAGATTTGGAATCGTGTGGTCAAGAACCAAAAACTGGGTAAGAAAACATGGATTTACTTTGATGAAATGCAGCTCCTTTTGTTAGACAAGTATGCTTCTGACTTCTTCTTTAAATTGTGGAGCCGTGTTCGTAAGTATGGGGCAACCCCAACTGGGATTACCCAGAATGTGGAAACGCTCTTGTTAGATGCCAATGGGAAACGGATTATCGCAAATAGTGAGTTCATGATTCTCTTAAAGCAAGCGAAGAATGACCGTGAAGAGTTGGTTCACATGCTGGGACTATCAAAAGAACTTGAAAAATACTTAGTCAATCCAGAAAAAGGAGCAGGCCTTATTAAAGCAGGGGCAACAGTAGTTCCTTTCAAAAATAAGATTCCACACCAAACCAAGCTCTTTGACATCATGAGTACCGACCCAGAAAAGATGAGGACATGAGATGGCAACAGATAAGAAAACACTCAAAAAGGCTCGCAAAACCTTTCATAGTAACCTCAAAGAAAGCCGAATCCATTACCGAAGGGAGAAAAAGGATTTAAGACGTCAACTCCCAAAGAAACGCTTTCTCATGAGACGAGCAGAAAAGGCAGACTATCATGAGCAGAAAGGCAAACTCAAACAGACCTATCAAGAAAATAAAACGCAAGCTGAAGAGACCTTTTCTTCTGAGATAGCCTATGTATCACCTCAGTTCTTAAAAGCAAAAGAGATTAGAAAATTTCGCTTGCCTCAAGCTAAACAGCGCATGACCTTGGCGAGAAAAAAATTAACAGAAGTCAAGCAAGAAGAAAAGAAAGAGGCCGTTAATCCCAAGATTCAATACCAGAAAAGCCAAGGAACGATTAAGATGAATCGCTTCTTGTTTAACCGTGATAAATCGCTAGAGAGACGCCAAGCTGAAAAAGAACTAAGTGCTGCTAAGCGTGAGATGAAACAACTCAAACGAGCGTATAAGGGGAAAAAACTGACGACTAAAGTCAAACGAGGACTTGTTCTAACACGTTCAGAAGCCCTAAATCTGGTGCAACAAGATGATGATTTAGAAGGGCTTAGAACCCTTAGAGATACAACTCATCAAAGTAAACGCTATGCCCGCTTTACCTATCAGTCAGGAAAAGCAGTCGTGAAAGGCGGAACTGAAACCACACGTTTTATCAAACGAAAAGGCAGTCATCTTAACGAGCACTATGGCAACTTCAAAAAAGGCAAAGGTTTCATTCGACAAAAGCCTTTAAAGAAAAGAAGACGCTACCAGACATTCTTAAAAGGCGCTAGAAAACAGACCCTTGCAGGAGTCAAAAGGATGATGAGTGCCATTAAGGGCAGTCTTACATTTTTTTCAATGGTGGTTATGAGTCCCATCATTTGGATTGTCTCAGGACTTCTGTTTTTCGTTGTTGTCATCATGTGTTTTATCATGGATGTTTCAGGAGCCAGTCTAATGCAGCAGGATGAGGTAGAATTAACCAAAAGCTATACCCACATGACTTTGGAAGATGCCAAACACTCAGTCTCTAATGACAAAGGGATAACCTACTATACCAAAGTGGATGATGTCATGGCTTTTATGAATTACAAGTATCAGGACTATCGTTTAGATGAGAGGGTAGAAGAGACTAATCAGACTTATGAAGCCTACCTCAGTCGCCTATGGGAGGACTTAAATGGTGGCTCTTCCATTAAAGCCATGTCAGACCTCTATCAAGAACCAGCCTATAAACTCTCAGATGAAGATCAAGAAGAATTAAAAGAGTTAACCGAGGAAGGGCCTTATCTAGCCTTACAGGAGCTAGACAATCCTTTTCAGGGACAAACAGACGATGATACCTTAACCATGACCTATCGCTATGGCTATGATGTGACGGATAAAAAACCAACTCTTCATCACCATATTATCCTAGAAGCAAGTGAGGGACAGGTTATTGTTTCTCCAATGGATGGAATAGTAGCACTTGATGGAGAGGATATCATCATTACTTCAGGAAAAGGTGTTAACAAACGAAAACTAACTCTTTTTAATATCAACAGTGGTCGTCTTAAAGAGGGGCAAAAAGTTCTAGCAGGTGATGTGATCGGAAAGACCAAAGATGGAAGTGGGCTGAAAGTTACTTACCAAAAAGCAGATGATCAGACTGAAAAAATGGTTTATGTCAATCCAGCCTTTTACTTTCCTAAAGTCATTCAACTCCAAACAACTATTCTTCCTGCCATTGGTCAATTTGGAGGCGATGAGTTTGCGAGAGCCAAAGTCATTTATGACTATCTCAAAAAACAAGGAGTAACCAACCAAGCTATCGCAGCCATTTTAGGAAACTGGTCGGTAGAATCCTCCATCAATCCTAAGCGAGCTGAAGGCGATTATTTGTCGCCCCCTGTTGGAGCAACTGACTCTTCTTGGGACGATGAGGGCTGGCTATCACTAGGTGGGCCTGCCATTTATAATGGGAGGTACCCGAATATCCTAAGACGTGGGCTAGGACTTGGACAGTGGACAGATACGGCAGATGGGTCACGTCGTCATACACTTCTCTTAGATTATGCCAAGACCAAAAATCAGAAGTGGTATGACTTAGGACTGCAACTTGATTTTATGCTTCATGGAGATAATCCTTACTATACCAATTGGTTGAAAGACTTCTTTAAAAATAGTGGCAGTCCAGCAAGTCTCGCCCAACGCTTTCTCATTTATTGGGAGGGGAATTCAGGCGATAAGCTCCTAGAACGTCAGACTAGGGCTACCGAATGGTATTACCAAATCGAAAAAGGCTTTAGTCAGCCTAATGGTGGAACCTCTCAGAGTGACCCTAAAGCACTTGAAGCTGTAAGAGGTGACCTTTATGAGAATTCTGTTCCTGGAGGTGGTAACGGCATGAGTTACGCTTACGGCCAATGTACGTGGGGAGTCGCCTCTCGCATTAACCAATTAGGCTTAAAACTAAAAGGCCGAAATGGAGAGAAAATCCCTATTATCAGTACGATGGGCAATGGTCAGGATTGGGTTCGAACAGCCGCTAGTCTCGGTGGGGAAACAGGGTCAACACCAAAAGCAGGTGCTATTATCTCTTTTGTGGGTGGCCGTCATGGCTCAGCTGTAGGATACGGACATGTGAGTTTTGTCGAAAAAGTTTACCCAGATGGTTCATTCCTTATTTCAGAAACCAATGTCAATGGCAATCCCAATTACACTTTCCGCAAATTATCAGGACCAGATAGTGCAATGAGTTTTGCTTATACGACGAAATAAGGAAGGACATGCTAATAATGTCTGTATTTGTTAGTATATTCTTTTGTAAATACTTTGTTAAAAATTCTACCTTTCATATACTAAGATAGGATTAAGGATATGGTATAATGATAGGGAAAGGTTACTGAATATTTTTAATGGAAACAAATACTGAAAAAATTAAAAAAGAGTCAAAAACTGGTTTGACTTCTGAGGGTTTAGTTGGTCATATCTTGGAAGATCATAAAATAGATATTCATAATGTTGACTCTGTCAGACTCTTAAATATGGGATACTATCATGGCTATAAGCGATACAGATTTGTTAAAAAATCTAATTCGGATGGTATTCTTCCTATCACCACATTTGAGGAAATTGTAGCAATCTATAATTTTGATATGGAGTTAAAAGGGCTATTTTATCCGATTGTAATGTTAGTTGAGACAGCATTAAAAAATAGAACTATTGATTCATTGGTCGCAGGATTTAGTAGTGGGATAGAGGATCTATTAGATAATCAGTTAGCTTGCTATGTAGACTATGCTGAGGATAATGAGAAATATGACAAGAAGCTCGTTCAGTATAATGAAACAAAGCAAAATATACTGGATACTATTGATTATTACTCAGATAAGAACGAAGTCATCAAACATTATTTAGATAGTGATTATCAAATTCCTCTTTGGGCCTATTTTGAAGTTATTACTTTGGGACAATTTAGTAGATTTTTAGGCTGTTTAACCAAGTCAAGTCGTGAAAAATTGAATCAAGATTTTACAATCATCCCTAAAAGATCGAACTCACTTGAGTTAGTTGTTAATGCTCTCATTGAGTTAAGAAATGCTACCATGCACAACAGTGCGATTTTTGATGCCAATTTTTCAAGTGGTGTCTCTAAAGCACTCAAAAAACAGATAAAACAAGATTTAGGGTTATCGATATTTACTTGTGTATTCATTGAAGACTATTTTATTCTGCTAATTTGGACGTTGAAACTTCTAAATTTTGATTCGGTGGTTCTTATTAAATACATCACTCAATTTAATGAGATTGTTGAGAGATTTGACAAGTCCCTTGATAATCGTGATATTTTCTTTAAAATTATCAGTACAAATAGAAGAGCTTCGATTCAACAATTAAATCAATTTGTTGACGGAAAATGAAATTAGTGGTAATATAGTTATATCGAATTGGGGCGTGCTCGTCACGTCTGGGAGGGTCTGATGCGTCAGCCCTCCCATTTTTTTATTTATAATTATTGTTTAGAAGTTATCGGATGTTCTAACCGATAGCCTCTTTTCTTTTTGTTTTCAATTTCTGTGATAATAAAATCAAGGCTTCTTTTTTATGATGGGATAAGAGTGACAACTTGTTACTACACATCAAAAGAAAAGAAGGTTTTTCTATGACAAAACAATGCCATCATCACTTTTTAGTGAATCAGGAAAAAGCTGAAAAGCACGTTTTTCGTAAAAGTAAAAAGTATCGCACCCTTTGTTCGGTTGCTCTTGGAACAATGGTGACTGCCGTTGTCGCATGGGGCGGTTCTGTCGCACAGGCAGATGAAGTTGCTTCGACTAAACCAGTTGCCGAAACGGTACAAGTGACTGATAATCCTGCGACCAATTTACCTCAAGCACAGCCAGCTCCAGTTACAGAACAGACAAATAGTCTTGCTTCTACTGGTCAATCAGACGGTGCAATTGCGGTAACAGTCCCACATGACACAGTGACGCAAGTAGTTAATAACGCCAAAGTTGAAGGGGTGACAACAGTTCAAGATAAGCCTATGGATTTGGGGAATACCACTTCCGCAAAGGAAACAGACCAACAATTAGCTAAGGCAGAAGCGGATGCTTCTAAACAAGCTCAAGCTATTGGTCAAGTAACAGCGACCTATCAAGCTGATAAAGCAACTTATGAACAAGATAAAACACGTGTTGAAAAAGAAAATGCTGCACTAGAGGTCAGTCATAAAGAAGCCACTCAAGCTGGAAATACCTTAAATCATTCCGTTGATGATAAGGTTTCGACTGTAAAAAACCAAGACCCTAACGCCAATGTGACGGTTAAAACACAAACGGTCTCATCAGGTGATGGCTCGCAAATTTCTGATTATAAGAACTATGTAGCTTCCATCGCAACGATTGATAAGCAAAACCAAGCCAATCTGTCAGACTATCTTGCTAAGAAGAAAGCTGTGGACGCTATTGTCGCAAAGAACCTTCTCATCCAAAAGGAAAATGAGGAAGGTCTTGCCAAGGCAAAAGAAGAAAATGACGCCATCGCAAAACGCAATCAAGACGGACAGGCAGCTATTGATGCTGCGAACAAAGCAGGTCAAACTGCTGTTGATGCCTATAATAAGAACCAACAAAAATTAGTGACAGACCGTGAAGCTGAGATTGCAGCTATCACGAAACGCAACAAGGAAAAAGAAGAAGCAGCCAAGAAAGAAAATGACGCCATTGACACATATAATGCCAAAGAAATGGAGCGTTATAAGCGTGATTTGGCAGAGATTTCAAAAGGGGAAGAAGGCTATATCTCAGAAGCTCTTGCTCAGGCTCTAAATCTGAATAATGGTGAGCCACAAGCTAAACATGGGGCTGATACTCGCAATCCAGATCGTATTATATCGACAGGTGACGCCATGCTTGGTGGCTATTCTAAAATCTTAGATTCTACGGGCTTCTTTGTCTATGATAGCTTCAAAACTGGGGAAACACTCTCCTTCACTTATCATAATCTGAAGAATGCTAGCTTTGATGGGAAGAAGATTAGCAGCGTTACCTATGATATTACCAATCTCGTCTCTCCAGCTGGCACAAATGCTGTTAAATTAGTCGTTCCAAATGACCCAACGGAAGGCTTTATCGCCTACCGTAACGATGGAACAGGAAATTGGCGAACAGACAAGATGGAATTTCGTGTCAAAGCGAGGTATTTCTTGGAAGATGGCTCACAAGTAACCTTTACCAAGGAAAAACCGGGTGTCTTTACCCATTCATCGCTTAACCATAACGATATTGGTTTAGAGTATGTTAAGGACACATCAGGAAAATTTGTTCCTATCAATGGCTCAACAATTCAAGTGACGGATGAAGGTCTAGCTCGTTCTCTTGGCTCAAACCGAGCCAGTGACCTAAATTTACCAGAAGAATGGGATACCACAGCCAGTCGCTATGCTTACAAGGGAGCCATTGTTTCAACAGTGACCTCAGGGAATACCTATACGGTAACCTTTGGGCAAGGGGATATGCCGCAACAGGTGGGCTTAACGTATTGGTTTGCCTTAAACACACTGCCAGTCGCACGAACGGTTAAACCATACAGTCCGAAACCACATGTCATGCCAAAACTGGATCCTGTTCCTGACCCTATCAAGGTGACTCCAAAAACCTTTGTTCCAAAAACGTTCACACCAGAACCACCTGTAACCTTTAAGGAAAAACCATTAGAAAACGTAACGCAACCTAGCTTAACGGTGACAAAGGTAACATTGCCTAAAGCTCCTAATCCAAAACCTTTACCAAAAGTTCCAGCAGTGCCAACGGTTCATTACCATGATTACCGTTTAACCACGACTCCAGAAATTATGAAAGAAGTGGTCAATACAGACCAAGCTAACCTTCACGACAAAACGGTCGCCAAAGCTTCAACGGTTATTTACCCGCTGATGGTAGAGGCATTCTCTTCAAATCGTGCTAAAACAACTAGCCTTACGTTTGAAGACTACCTACCAGCAGGTTATGTCCTTGATAAGGAAAAAACACAAGCAGAAAACGAAAACTATACCCTTGCCTTTAACGAGGCTAAGAACTTTGCGACCTTGACTGCCAAAGAACCTTTGCTTCAAGAGGTCAATAAAGACTTAACCAAATCTTACCAACTGGTAGCCCCAAAACTCTATGGCAGCCTTCAAAATGATGGAGCAACTTATTCTAATAGTTACAAGCTCTTGATGAATAAAGGAACACAAAATGCCTACACCGTGACATCAAATGTTGTTACTGTTCGCACACCAGGAGATGGGGAAACGACTGGTCGCATTAAACCTAAGAAAGAAAATAAAAATGGTGATGGTGTCGTCATCAATGATACCGTTGTGGCTCTTGGGACAACCAATCACTACCATTTGACTTGGGATTTAGATCAATATAAAGGCGATAGCTCGTCTAAGGAGACTATCGCACGCGGCTTCTTCTTTGTGGATGATTACCCAGAAGAAGTTCTTGACTTGGTAGATAAAGGAACAACCATCACGACCCTTGATGGCAAGACAGTGTCAGGGATTTCTGTTAAGGCTTATACGTCTCTATCAGAAGCTCCAAAAGACCTCCAAGACAAACTGGCCCATGCCAAGATTACGCCAAAAGGGGCTTTCCAAGTATTCATGCCTGATGATAACCAAGCTTTTTATGACCAGTATGTCAAAACAGGAACGTCTTTGAAGCTCCTGACAAAAATGACGGTTAAGGATAGTCTTTATGGTCAAACGACAACCTATAGAAATAAAGCCTACCAAGTGGATTTTGGTAATGGCTATGAAACCGATGAGGTTGTCAATACTTTAGTTTATCCGACCCCTAAAAAACAAAATCTCAACAAAGACAAGGTGGATATCAATGGCAAACCCATGCTTGTTGGTTCACAAAATTACTATACCTTAACTTGGGATTTGGATCAGTATCGTGGGATAAAAGCAGATAAAGACCGCATTGCACAAGGGTTCTACTTTGTGGATGATTATCCAGAAGAAGCCGTAATACCAGATTCAAAAGCTGTGCAGCTGGTCACATCTGACGGCAAAGCGGTTACAGGCATTACCGTGAAAACCTATACTAGCCTATCGGAAGCCCCACAAGCCTTACAAGCCGCCCTTTCAAAACGCAAGATTCACCCTAAAGGTGTTTTCCAAGTCTTTATGCCAGAAGATCCACAAGCCTTTTATGATAGCTATGTGAGTAAAGGACAAAACATTACTATGATGCTGCCGATGACGGTTCGTGAGGAGTTGGTTAACTCAGGGAAGACTTATGAAAATGTAGCCTATCAAGTAGACTTTGGCCAAGCCTATGAAACTAACACGGTGACTAACTCCGTTCCAGTGGTTAAACCAAGTAAGCATAACACTAATGACAAAGGTATTACCATTGACGGTAAGACAGTTCTGCCAAATACTGTTAACTACTATAAGGTGGCCTTAGATTACAGTCAGTATAAGGATATGGTGGTAACAAGTGATGTCCTTGCGAAAGGTTTTTATATGGTGGACGATTACCCCGAAGAATCTCTAGAGCTTAATTCAGAAGGTGTTCAGGTTATGGATAAGGTTGGACAGCTTGCTAAAGGGATTTCCGTTAAAGTCTATGCTAGTTTATCAGAAGCTCCTAAAGTCGTTCAAGAAGCTATGGCCAAACGTCAGTTTATTCCAAAAGGTGCGATTCAGGTCTTTAGCGCAGATGATCCAAAAGCCTTCTTTGAGACTTATGTCAAAACTGGTCAAACCTTGGTTGTCACCACACCAATGACACTCAAAAATGAACTGGTCAAAACTGGGGGTGAGTATGCCAATACCGCTTATCAGATTGACTTTGGCATGGCTTATGTGACAGAAACAGTTGTGAACAATGTGCCAAAACTAGACCCGCAAAAAGATGTGGTGGTGGACCTTTCTCAAAAGGACAAGAGCCTTGATGGAAAAGAGGTTGCTTTGAATCAGGTCTTTAATTACCGTTTAGTAGGTTCTCTCATTCCAAATCATCGTGCAACGCCACTGATTGATTACCGTTTTAACGATGATTACGATGAGGCGTACGACGAATACAACGGTGTTTACAAGGCTTATACTTTGGTCGATGTGACCTTAAAAGATGGAACAGTCTTACCAAAAGGAACAGAAGTCACGAAGTACACCCTTCAACAGGTCGATACTGACAAAGGACTTGTGACCATTCAATTTGATAAGGACTTCTTAGATAGCCTTTCAGATGACACAAGCTTTCAGGCAGATGTGTATTTACAGATGAAGCGAGTTGCGGCTGGAGAGGTCAAAAATACTTATGACCATACCGTGAATGGCTATACCATTAGTTCCAATACGGTGACAACGACTACGCCTGAACCAGAAGTACCAACTCCGAATCAACCAACCTCACCACAACCGCCAATTCAAACAGCAGAAGCACCTGTCCCAGATAGTAGCTTACCAAATACAGGGGAAGGTTACTCACTGTTAGGTTTAGTTGGAGGAGGTTTGTTGCTAGGCTTGGCTTATGGTCTTTCTAAACGAAAACAGGAGGAAAACTAGATGGAACTCAAAAACATGTACACGAAAGATTCAGACAATGACGGCTTAACGGATGCTCAAGAATTAGCCTTAGGCACCAATCCATTGAGTCCTGATACGGATGGTGACGGGCAAACAGATTTGGAAGAAGTGCAACAAGGCTTGAATCCAAATCACCATCAATGCAAGGAGAGAAGCTATGACTTGGACTTATGAGTCGATTTCTAAAACCCTCTCTGAGATGGCAAGAGAAAACTACAAAGATTTAGTCAAAGCCTTTCTAACCATGGAGTTAAGTGTTCAGAATCAACCAATATTAGATCACCTCTATCAAGACTTTATGGACATTGATGACTTGTCATTGATTAGTGATGACCTACGCCTTAAAGCAGAAGGCTATCAGGAACAGTTAAAAAAAGAACTAACGGACTTGTTAGAAAAACTGTATCGTCAAGGTGAAGGGGCTAGTTTTATTATGGAGACCATCACTTCAAATAGTATTTCTGAAACGCTTGAAACCTATGACCTGTTAGACAGTGATGATTATTCATCTTTAACCTTAGAAACCCTGCAGGACATTATCCAAAAGGATTTAGCTCTCACGAGTCAGGATTATTTTGGAGATGTCACGCTGATTGCTCTTCAAAAGGACTTGCTAGACCAGGAAAGCCATTTCTTACAACATTATGTGGCAAGTCTCTTAGACACCATGCCATCCCAAAAAGACCAAAGCGCCTTGGTCCTAGATTAAAGCAGTGGGCTGAGAACCTTTCTCAGCCCCTTTTTGTTTGGAGGAAACAATGAATCAAGAACACTTATTACAGATGTTGCGAGCGACTATTCCTCGTGACAATAACCTATTAGAAACATTCTTACACTATCAATCAGAACACTTTGATGAACCTTGGGAGAACTTACTCCTTAATTTTATGACGCAAAAGGATAGGCAACAGACCCCCATTCAAGTGGTGACTTTTGAAACTGAAGTTGCTGCTTTTGTGCAAGCTAGTACCTCTGATGAAGTGAGTGACCTAGTGACGTACACCCAAACCTTTGGTCAAGCTGGTCTCAAAAAACTTACTCAATTAACGGATGAGGAGAAGTCTTTAGTCATTGAAGTGGCTCTCTTTAACCTTGCAACACGCTTTCATCTTTTAGACCAAGAAGGAACCTATCAGTCTATTTCAGTGAGTTCTCTTTTGAATAATGGAAGAGGTGCTAACTTGGTTAATGTGTATCGAGTAGCCAATAACCTGTCTGACCGAATTAGTCGCGACATTGAACAGTTTCTCTTGACCTATGAACCCGAAATGGCAGCCTCTCAGGCTGAGGTTTTTGAAGAAAATGAAGTGATGGTTTCGGATGCAGTAATTGTTCAAGATGCTATTGAACCAGAGACCTTTCAGGAAATGACCTTTCATGAAGACGGGCCACTTTTAATGGCAAGGCTCGATGAAGATCTTTCTCAACTAGATTTACGAACGGGGCAAACAAAACACTTACCAGCCTATGAAAAATTAAGTCTATCTCAAAAATATGAGATACTCAGCCATTTTGACCAAGTCCGAAACGACCGCCCCAAATACCCAAACTTTAGACGTGGCGATTTTGATGTTGAGATGGAAATGACCCCAGTTTATGACGGTGATACCTTGCTTACCTATTTGGAAGCAGATGGGTCAGCTTATGAGCTACAACGCCCTCTTACTTCTTTGGAGGAGTCAGTCCTAGACGAGATGGGGCAGACGATTTTAGCTGAAAATCGAAATCAACTCAATGACCTAGGGATTGACCTTTCTCAAGTTGAGCCCCGGCAGTTAGGCGTCTTATTAGATGCGACTGGGCGTTTCCGCTTAAAGGATAAAGACTTGTTACTCTTAGGTGAATACGCTCATGCGTCAGTCACTCAACTTGCTTTAGCTACGGAACTCCTTCAAATGGGCTTAACTCATGACAAGGCAAGGTACTTCTTGACCAGTCAGCTTGACTTAGAAGCCTTAAGACCAATGGTATTTGCTTTTTTACAGGACACTTTAACACTGGATGAGGCAATAACTTTTGAAAAACAGAAGTTAAAAGAGCCTGACCTCAGTTTTAGAGAGTGGCAAGAAACAATAGCGCAACCTAAAGAAGAAACAAACGTTTCCCAAGTCACACCAGAGAATTCATTGGTTCAAGACCTGTTAGAACAGTACCCTATTGGGTCTATGGTGTCTTACAAAGGACAGGCGTTTCAGGTTTTGGGGATTGAGGACGCTAATCTGAACGGTTTAATCAGAATTGAACTTCAGAATGGTTATACGGAATTGATTGAACAAAATCCAGTCCTTTACCTACGAACACTAGAAGAAATCACACAAGCACTACATATCCCTTCTGAGGAGATGAAAGAGGTAGAAGACCCTGATATCGTTTCGTCTAAGGCAGCAGAAGAGCGAGAAGTCAGTTATCAAGTTTTAGAAAAAGAAGAGCCCGATAGTGCTATAAGCGTCTCTGAAAACCAAGATACAGTAGAAGAAAGTAGTACCGAGCTAGACCTTTTCTCCTTTATGGAAGAGGACGATACGAAGGAATTAGTTTCTAAAGATATGATTTCTGAACCATCACCTATAAGGGAAGACATCATAGAAGAGGTAGGTAGTGAAAATCTTGAAACTGTTAATGTGTCTGAAAGTACCGAGAGTGAGGTCATTCCTGCAGTTGATTTTCACTTTCCAGAAGACTTGACAGACTTTTACCCTAAATCGGCTAGAGATAAGGTAGAAACCAATGTGGCTGCCATTCGTTTGGTCAAAACCCTTGAAAGAGAACACCGTCAAGCGACATCACGTGAACAGGTGTTGCTTGCCAAATATGTTGGTTGGGGTGGTTTAGCTAATGACTTCTTTGACGAGTATAACCCTAAGTATGCGAAGGAACGTGAGGAACTGAAAGCCCTGGTTACAGAAAAAGAATATTCCGATATGAAACAATCCTCTCTAACTGCCTATTACACAGACCCAGCTATTATCCGTCAGATGTGGGAGAAGTTGGAACAAGATGGTTTTACAGGTGGTAAAATCTTAGACCCTTCTATGGGAACAGGGAATTTCTTTGCGGCCATGCCAGCTCATTTGAGAGAAACGAGTGAGCTGTATGGTGTCGAGTTAGATAGCATGACAGGAGCGATTGCGAAAGCCCTTCACCCAAATGTCCATATTGAAGTCAAAGGCTTTGAGACAGTTCCGTTTAATGATAACAGTTTTGACTTGGTCATTTCAAATGTGCCCTTTGCCAATAGCCGTATCGCCGATACTCGCTATGATAAGCCCTATATGATTCATGATTATTTTGTCAAAAAATCACTTGACTTGGTACATGATGGTGGACAGGTCGCCATTATCTCCTCAACTGGAACAATGGACAAACGAACAGAGAACATCTTACAGGATATTCGTGAAACAACCGACTTTCTTGGTGGAATCAGATTACCAGATAGTGCCTTTAAAGCTATTGCAGGAACGACTGTTACAACCGATTTGTTGTTCTTCCAAAAGCACTTAGACAAAGGGTATCAGGCAGATGATCTTGCTTTCTCAGGTTCTATTCGTTATGACAAAGACGACCGTATTTGGCTTAATCCTTATTTTGATGGGGAGTATAATGCTCAGGTTCTTGGAACGTATGAGGTGAGAAACTTTAATGGAGGAACCCTGTCGGTTAAAAGTGATTCTGATAACTTAATAGCGAGAGTTCAATCTGCTCTGAAACAGGTCAAAGCGCCTAGGGTCGTTGAATCTTCTGAAATCATTATCCATCCCGATGTGATGGCAAGACAGATTATTGATAGCTCAATTCCTCCTGAAATCAGAGAGAGCCTTGAACAGTATAGCTTTGGATACAAGGATTCCACGATTTATTATCGTGACAATAAGGGCATTCGTGTGGGGACAAAGACAGAAGACATCAGCTACTATGTCGATGAAGAAGGAACATTTCAGGCTTGGGATACCAAGCACTCTCAAAAACAAATTGACCGCTTTAATGCCTTAGAGGTTACAGATAGCACCGCCCTAGATGTTTATGTAACCGAGGAATCTACGAAACGAGGGCAATTTAAAGGGTATTATAAAAAGACCGTCTTTTATGAAGCCCCTCTCTCTGAGAAAGAAGTTGCACGGATTAAAGGGATGGTGGATATCCGAAATGCCTATCAAGAGGTCATTACCATTCAGCGTTATTATGATTATGACAAGGAAGAGTTCACACGACTCCTTGGAAAACTCAATCAGTCCTATGATGGTTTTGTGAAACGTTATGGCTATTTGAATAGTTCTGTTAACCGCAACCTCTTTGATAGTGACGACAAGTATTCACTTTTAGCTAGTTTAGAAGATGAAGGACTTGACCCAAGTGGGAAAACCGTCATCTATACCAAGTCCCTTGCCTTTGAAAAAGCCCTTGTCCGTCCTGAAAAAGAAGTGACAGAGGTTAGCACCGCCCTTGATGCTCTCAATTCGAGCTTAGCAGATGGCCGTGGCGTGGATTTGGATTACATGATGTCCATCTATTCGAATGTGACAAAAGAAGACTTGATTGAAGAGTTGAACGACCAGATTATTCCTGACCCTGAGAGGTATTTACAAGAGGGTGAAGTGGCTTATGTGTCTCGTCAGGAATTTCTCTCAGGGGATATCCTCACAAAATTAGAGGTGATCGATATTCTGATTAAACAGGATAATCATGATTTTAATTGGACTTACTATCAGGATTTATTGGAGGGTGTCAGACCGCAACGAGTGACCCTTGCGGATATTGATTATCGGATTGGCTCACGTTGGATTCCCTTAACGGTTTATGGGAAGTTTGCCTACGAAACGTTTATGGGACGAACCTATGACCTGATGGACCAAGAACTGGAGACAGTTCTTGACGTTAGCCCAATTGATGGCACGCTTTCTTACCAATCCAAATTTGCTTTTATGTACTCTACGGCAGCTGATCGAAGTCTTGGCGTCCCTGTCTCACGTTACGATAGTGGTCGTAAAATTTTTGAAAACCTCCTTAATTCTAATCAGCCTACCATCACCAAGCAAATGGAAGAGGGAGGTAAGAAAAAGAATGTGACCGATGTTGAGAAAACAACGGTTCTTCGTGCTAAAGAAACGGAGATTCAAGACCTCTTTCAAGACTTCGTGTCACGTTATCCAGATGTCCAACAGCTGATTGAAGAAACCTATAATAACCTCTATAATCGGACGGTCTCTAAAGTCTATGATGGCAGTCGCTTAGAAATCGATGGTCTTGCCCAGAATATTTCTCTAAGACCTCACCAAAAGAATGCCATTCAACGCATTGTAGAAGAAAAACGAACGCTTCTTGCTCATGAAGTGGGGTCAGGCAAGACCTTAACCATGCTTGGGGCAGGCTTTAAACTCAAGGAACTTGGTATGGTACACAAACCTCTTTATGTCGTGCCATCTAGTCTAACCGCACAGTTCGGTCAAGAAATCATGAAGTTCTTTCCAACCAAAAAGGTCTATGTGACGACCAAGAAAGACTTTGCCAAAGCCAAACGCAAGCAGTTTGTCTCGCGGATTATCACAGGAGATTACGACGCCATTGTCATTGGGGATTCTCAGTTTGAGAAAATTCCCATGAGCCAAGAAAAGCAGTTAACCTATATTCAAGATAAGTTAGACCAACTTCGAGACATTAAGCAAGGGAGTGATAACAACTATACGGTTAAAGAGGCGGAGCGGTCGATTAAGGGTCTAGAAACGCAATTGGAAGAACTCCAGAAGTTAGAGCGAGATACCTTTATTGAATTTGAAAATCTAGGGATTGACTTCCTCTTTGTGGACGAAGCTCACCATTTTAAGAATATCCGCCCCATCACTGGCTTAGGGAATGTGGCAGGTATTACCCATACGACTTCTAAGAAGAATGTGGATATGGAGATGAAGGTGAGACAGGTACAGGCTGAACATGGGGATAGAAACATTGTCTTTGCGACAGGAACACCAGTCTCTAACTCTATTAGTGAACTCTATACCATGATGTCTTACATTCAACCAGATGTCTTAGAACGGTATCAAGTGTCAAACTTTGACTCGTGGGTAGGTGCATTTGGCAATATTGAAAACTCTATGGAGTTAGCACCAACAGGCGATAAGTATCAACCCAAGAAACGCTTTAAGAAGTTTGTGAATCTTCCTGAACTCATGCGAATTTATAAGGAAACAGCCGATATTCAGACTTCCGATATGTTGGATTTACCTGTGCCTGAAGCTAAAGTCATTGCGGTTGAAAGTGAGTTGACGGAAGCTCAGAAGTATTACCTTGAAGAGTTAGTTGATCGGTCAGACGCCATTAAATCAGGAAGTGTTGATCCTAGTGAGGATAACATGTTAAAGATAACTGGGGAAGCACGAAAACTAGCCATTGACATGCGCTTGATTGATCCGGCCTATACCTTATCAGACAATCAGAAAATCCTTCAGGTAGTGGATAATGTGGAGCGCATTTACCGTGAGGGAGAAGTTGACAAAGCTACCCAGATGATTTTCTCAGATATTGGAACACCTAAGAGTAAGGAAGAAGGTTTTGATGTTTACAATGAACTTAAAGACCTCTTGGTTGATCGAGGGATACCAAGAGAAGAGATTGCCTTTGTCCATGACGCCAACACCGATGAGAAGAAAAACTCTCTGTCTCGTAAGGTCAATAGTGGTGAGGTTCGGATTCTCATGGCTTCGACAGAAAAAGGAGGCACAGGCTTAAACGTGCAAGCACGCATGAAAGCTGTTCATCATTTGGATGTCCCTTGGCGTCCCTCTGATATTACTCAACGCAATGGTCGGCTAATCCGTCAAGGAAATCAGCACCAAGAGGTAGACATTTACCACTATATTACTAAAGGGAGCTTTGATAATTACCTCTGGCAGACACAAGAGAACAAGTTGAAGTATATCACGCAAATCATGACTTCAAAAGACCCTGTTCGGTCGGCAGAAGACATTGATGAGCAGACCATGACCGCTTCAGACTTTAAGGCTTTAGCAACTGGTAATCCTTACCTTAAACTCAAGATGGAGTTGGAGAATGAGTTAACGGTACTTGAGAACCAAAAGCGTGCCTTTCATCGCTCCAAAGACGAGTATCGCTACACGATTACTTACTGCGAGAAACATCTCCCTGCCTTAGAAAAACGTCTCAGTCAGTATGACCGTGATATTGCCCAATCTCTAGCAACTAAGCACCTCGATTTTGCCATGACCTTTGACAATCAACTAATTGATAATCGTGCAGAAGCAGGGGACTATCTTCGTAAACTGATCACTTATAACCGTTCAGAAACCAAGAAAGTGAGAACTCTTGCCTCCTTTAGGGGCTTTGAGTTGAAAATGGCGACAAGGGGACTCAGCGACCCACTGCCTGAGACCGTATCGCTGACAATCATCGGAGATAATCAGTATTCAGTCGCCCTTGATTTGAAATCAGATGTGGGAACCATTCAACGGATTAACAATGCCATTGACCATATCCTAGATGACCAAGAAAAGACAGAAGAAATGGCTAATAATTTGAAAGATAAGCTAGCTGTTGCCAAAGTTGAGGTTGAAAAGAGCTTTCCAAAAGAAAAGGATTACCAATTGGTCAAGGCTAAGTATCATGTGTTAGCGCCATTAGTAGAGAAAGAAGCTGAAATAGAGGAAATAGATAGCGCACTAGCGACATTTAATCAGGAGATTTCCTCCCATACAAAGAAAGAAGAAATTTTATTAGAGTTATAGAAAAAAGGCTGACAAAAATTTTTGAACGCGGTAAAATGAAATCAAGAAATCACCAAAGGAGAAAAGCGATGACACAAACGATTGAAGACTTACGATACCAATTGGAGGAGTGGTTAGCTCAAGGCTTTACCAGTCCAGAAGATAGGACTCATTACCAAGCCTTGAAAGAACAGTATGAAGATGAAACACTGGATTATAGCTTTTCAAAGCGAGAACTGACAGGGCAGTTAGAGCTTATCATCACGAGTCGTGAGAATGATTTCCCAGACCTAGATGAGGTGACACGTGACGAGTATCTTGAGTTGGTGTCACAATTAGAGGAATTAGACAAGGATCTAGCTAACCGTTATCATAAGCAATTAGATTAGGAGGTATCTCGTATACAAGGTGTTATGGAACAAATCTTACAAGGCATTTTCCTCATTGCCCTGTTAGGGGTCATCTTTGTAGTTCTTTTTCAGGTTGTGAAAGCATTGGGAGGTCTATTTCTTATCGGACTAATCGGAGGCATACTCTTTATGGAAATCTATGGGATTTACCTCTTTTTCACAGAGAGATACCTCTATGTGGAAGACTTAGCCGCAAATGGCATTTGGAGTTTCACCTCTTTCTATATTACCTTCAATATTCTGCTTGTAGCAGGTCTTGTGGCAAAGGTAGTTAAAAGTCGGATAGCGTAAAGAAGGACTAGCGTTGTTGAATGCCAGTCCTTTTTTGTGATAATTTTTCCAAGTCAATCTTGTTATGATGGGGCTATCTTATGAAAAAAAGGAGATGGCACTATCTATGTTAAATAAAATGAAAGCTAGGCTTCTGATTGGTTTAGGTGGTCTAGCACTTACTAGCTTTATTGTGATGATGGGCTACACTATTGGTTCTCAATCTGTGACCAATCATACGCACAAGCAAATCCAGTCGGAAGCTCATAAATTACTGACTAAGGAAAAAGAAAAGGAAAAAGCAAGTGTCCTATCAGATAAATTTGTCAAGGAATTTTTGACTCAGTATTACACTAAGGAAAAACTTGGAGAGAATAACAACCGTATTAAGCCTTATATGACTGACTCAGCATATAAGGAAGAAGTGGCACGTCAAGAAGAGTCTGTCAATCAAGTCTATAAGGACTATATCCTAGATTATCGCTTTGAGAAGGCTGACATTTATGTCAATACAGAGACCAATGAAGCTCTAGCAGAAGTCTCTTATCAAGTTGTCTATGTATCTGATGTTAGTGATAAGGCACAAAAGAGCACGCAAACGGAAACCAAGTCTCTCAAATTATCCTATTCAAAACTCTCGGATAAACTCCTTGTGAATCAGTTGACCATTTGGAATGGCAAACTAGAAGAGTTAAAAGAAACATCTGATGGTGCTAATTCTAGCATTCCAGATATTCAAGGAAGTACCACAAGTGAGACAAACTAGCAGGAGACCATCTTCTGCTTTTTTGATAGGGAGAACGAGATGACAAGAATTGAAGAAGTTAAACAAGTGGCAATTTTAGATGTTGCTGCAAGTCTAGGTTATTTCTTTAGGCAACTAACAGGACAAGTTTATGAGCACCCAGAACATGATTCCTTTCGTATCTTTGCGGATACCAATACCTTTAAATGGTTTTCAAGGGATATTCAGGGAGATGTGATTGACTTTGTGCAGTTAGTTGCGGGGGTTTCTTTCAAAGAAGCCTTAACTTACCTTGAGACTGGCAATTTTGAACAAATAAAGGTCAGAGAAGAGACTTACCAACCTTTTCGTTATTATTTGCCTGAAGAACCGTTTCGCCAAGCGAGAGCATACTTGAATCAGGTGCGTGGTCTAAGTGACGATACCATCAATACTTTTGGGAGACAGGGGCTTTTAGCACAAGCTCATTACCAGACCAAAAACGCTCAAGAATCGGTACTTGTCTTTAAAAGCTATGACCACAAAGGAGTGTTACAGGGAGCTAGTTTACAAGGAGTTGCACCGAACCCAAATCATGATAGAGGGTTCTTGAAGAAGATTATGAAAGGTTCTCATGGGTATATTGGGACGAGCTTTGATATTGGAAGCCCCAAGCGCCTCATCTTTTGTGAGTCAGTAATTGATATGATGAGTTATTATCAACTCCATCAGAAACACTTATCAGATGTTCGCCTTGTGTCAATGGAGGGATTGAAACTCTCAGTGATAGCTTATCAGACCCTGCGTCTAATCGCAGAGCAACAAGGCAAAGTAGAGTTTTTAGAAACGATAAAACCTAGTCGATTGGCTCATTATTTTCATGCCATTAAGGACACGACAACTTATTTTAAAACTCACTCAGATTTGATAATCTTAGCTGTAGACAATGATAAAGCAGGTAGAGAATTCTGTCAGAAGATACGTAATAAAGGGTTTCCTATTCAACAAGATTTACCGCCACTCTTGAAAATAGAAACGAAAGCTGACTGGAATGATGTGGTTAAGAAACAGTCAGAAGTATCTCTAGCAGAAGTGATTCACTCTGCACAAACCCAAATTTTAAATAGTAATGCACCACCTAAGACCCAACCAATGTTAGAAATGTGATAAAAAAATCAAGCCTCTTATCATAAGCTAGAAAAGGATAAGGAGGACTGCACATCATGAGTGTTATTGAACGCCTAGCTGATAAGGTGGCTAGGCAAGAGGAAAAAGTTTCCAAGGAAACCGAGAAACTAGAAACATATCGTGAACAATTACAGAATGCCATGTATCAAACCTTTATCAAACGCCAACAAAATAGCCGACTAACATTTGAGGAAGCTATGAATCAGGCTTTTGGTAAGGAAGACACGCAAATAATTGCAAAAGAAACTAGAAATGAGGAAATGAACGTATGACAAAAGATTGGACCTTTGAACAACCCTTAGACGACAAGACACCAACATCTTCAGCAGAGGAACGTGCTAAAATTGCAGCTCTCTTTCATCAGGAAGGGCAACAAGCTACTGAAGATGTTGATTACGTTGCAGCCTTTGAAATGGAACAACAGAAGGTCAAAGAGAAGCCAGTCTCGAAACCAGAACCGCAGAAGCAAACATCTACACAGCAGGTTTCTTCATCAACCATTACGAACGATTATAAGCAACATCTTGCGGATATGGTGGCTCAAAACAATGAGGATATTGCTCAAAGTCAGAAGAAGATTGAAGAGTTACACCAATTGATTGATGAGAAGAATAAACATAATAAAAAATTACAAGCTGTTTCAGCAGCTATTGATGATCTGTAAGTGAGAGAGTTTGGGACAAAAAGATTTCAATTTTTAAAAATCTTAATTATTAAGTCCTTCAAATCTATAATTAAATGCGAAAAGCGAACAAAGCAGAATTCTGATTACCAGAAAACTAGTTTCGTTCGCTTTTTATATTTGAGGTCGGACTTTTGTCCCAGCCTCTTTTTATGAGGAGGAAAGCAATGCGATTATTCAAGAAGAAAATGCATAACCAAGATAGTTTCAAGCAACTGATTCATCGCTTATCAGGAATGTCTGAAGACGAATTGTATAAAGTTAATCAGTTACTAGATGTTGTATTTGATTCAACAAGTCAGACTATTAGTGAGGGTAAAAGTAGTCCTAAAGTCATACCAAAGGAGCCAACTTTAGATGAGACGATTACTGAAGCCAAAAATAAGCTGAACACGGAGCAACTAGAGAAACGAATTGAACAATTTAAGCAAGCCAAGAAACCGAAATAATAGAATAGCCTTGATTTTATAAACTGTATTATAGAAAAGTAAAATATTTTTAAGTGATTGGGCTGTAAAATCAAGGCGAGAATGCTATAATACACCTAAAGGAGTAGTTATTATGTATAGAAAAAAATGTGTAGGATATGTCAGATATTCAATCAATGACCAACCAATGATTGAGAAACAAAAAGTATATTAGTGGAGAGAGCCTCTCAGCTTAACTTAGAGCTCCTGGCTATTTATAGTGAAGTCATTGGTGATGTCGAACCTATCCAAGAAAGAGATGAAATGGCTGAAGCATTAAGACACATTGAGCGAGAAGAAGCAGACTATCTCTTAGTGACAAATTCAAATAGAATTACTAGGTCACAACTAGGTCTCCTATTATTTGAAGAAGCCATCTTAAAGCCTTTAGGTGCAAAAGTATTTGTTTGTAATGAGGCAAACTTTACGTTAAAGCTACCAAAATAATGAAGAATAAAATAAAAAAGGAATAGTCTAATATTTGATAAGAAACTGTTCCTTTTTTGTATGCTATGATTGTCTAAGTGCTGTTTTTTATAGATATACTTTTTTATTGATTTATGATCATTGATAAATTCTACATCAAAAATGAAATAATGATCGCGATTGTCTTTCGCATTTTCTTTATTAAGTTTGAAATAGTTCTTAGATGACTTGACCATTGTCAAGAGGATAACATCAGTTAGGAATGTTAATGGGGTATCTAGTGCGGAGTAGCGATAAAAATCATTTTCAAAGTTACGATAATGATCGCTAAAGTAGTCCATTTGTAATTCATTTTTATAGAACTCAAGCTGATTCATAATGTACCTCACTATCTAATGTGACAGAAAGAATCTGTTCCAATGGAATCGTAATATGACCATTCTTTGTTTTTAGAATGACTTCGTTAGTGGTGAGCGTTGGAACTGTCCTGATATAATGTTGTAACGCATTGTTTTGAGTGATGGCCACTTGTATCGTTAATTGATTAGCATAGCTTTGGCTTAACAATAACAATTCTTGCTTCATGGATAGGTCTGAGACATATTCAATATGCTTGTCATCATCTGATAAGGCAGAGGTATGTTCCGATAAAAAGAATCCCATCCATTTTTGCATTTTAACATCTTGATAGTCTCTTGCAGACTGAAATGGTAAGTATGATCGGTCAATCATTTTAATCCCTCCAAACCACCTGCTGAGTGGTCTCCGATTAGTTTACTTCTTGCAATATTCCTGGAACCGTCTAAGAGGGCAGTTCCTTTTTGAATGGCTAGAAATCCAAATTGGTTTCTAATGGTGTCAATTGTTCGTTGTAAGTTATCTTCTTTTTCCGTCTTCTCAACATTATCAAATAAAGAAATGAGCGTAAAATTTTCATCAACAAATCCTGAATAATTGACCGCAATCCCACGAACGGCTCCTAACGTGTATTGCTTGCGAAAAAGAGTTAAAACAGTGTCTGTTAGTAGCCGTGTATCATTTGTAGGTTCAATTTTCATTTGAGCATTGATGGGACGTTTTACTTCAGCTTTTGAATAGGTTACAAAGATAGAAACTACAGTAGCTTTTTTATGTTCTCTTCTCATTCGAATAGCGACTTGTTCTGCCATTTCACTTAGAACTACCTCTATATCACGTTGTTTCACATAATCCTTAGGAAGTACTTGAGAATTTCCAAGCCCATGTGATTTCGGTTTATAAGGTTCATGGACATTACTCTCATCAACCCCATTGGCATGAAACCATAGCTGAACACCGACTTTTCCAAACTCTTTTTTCAAAACATCAGGATTAACATTTGCCAATTCTTTAATGGATGTAATGCCAAGTTTGTGTAATCTTTTTTCTGTTCTCGTCCCAATTCCCCAAAAGTCTGTCAGGTTTGGAATCGCCCAAACTTTTGTTTCAACGTCTTCATAGGACCAATTAGCACGCATGGTTGGTGTTCGTTTGGCTTCATTATCTAAAGCTAGCTTGGCCAATAATGGGTTGGAATTGCTCATTCCTACGGTTGAATAGATTCCTGTCTTTTGCCAAATGTCGTGTTGTAGTTTAGCAGAAATGATCTCTAATTTTGCTTTTCTATATCCTTGACAAAGTAGTTGAGTGAAGACGTTAAGTCGATAAAACCTTCATCGATGGAGTAGGGGAGAATGTCTTCAGGAGCAGCATAGTCTTGGAAGATGTGCTGGATGTCAATATTCTTTTCAATATAGCGATCCATACGAGGTGGTACTATAAGGGTTCTTCTGGCCCAGCTTTCAATATAAGAAACAAAACGGGGTGTGATGTCTATTCCTTGACGTTTTGCATTGTAGAAGTCAAATTTTCTTGTGGTAATGTCAAAAGGTAAGTCATAAGCACGACCAACATTATTTTTCCCAAAGACTTTTTTGAACATAGGAGAAGACGCTAAGATTAGCCCAGCAGAATTATCTGCTCGACTCATAACGCAGAGAGAAGTATGTAAAGGGTTTAACCCCCTATCTACACATTCCACAGACGCATAAAATGATTTCATGTCAACGAAAGCTATATCAGATTGGGGTTCTTTTGTGTAATCAATATAACCCATGCTTTCAATTCCTCTTTAGTTTTTCTAATTGTTCTATCAGTTCTTGAATATGATCAGTGATGTCGTATTCTTTGAGATACGGTGTAAAATAAATGCGCTCCCCTTTAAGATAAATCATTTCTTTAACATTTAGTGACATGATTAAGCTCCTACGACTGGTATAAAGTGGCTAATGACAAGTCCAACAATTCTAGGATTATCTTCATAAGGAATCCATTTGTCAGGGTAATCATCATTAAGAGAGACCATTTTAAATCCATTTTCTTCTCGATAAAGTTTTTTGATATAAACGGAATCATTCCATGATAAGGCATAGACTGCTCCGTCATAATCAAAACCACTAGCACGAATGAGAGCTACTTCGCCATCAAGGTAGACTGGTTCCATAGAGTCTCCTTTAATCCAAGCAGCAATATCATAACCATATTGTTCTTCCTCAGAATAGACAGTTTCTGTCTCAAATTCATCAAAGAAGGATTCGCCAAGCCCAGCAGAAAGAGCGACATCAGATAAGACTTCAACTGCAAAAAGTGGGACAATTTTCTTCAGTGATTGTTGTTTTTGAAGTAGTTCTTCAGCATATCCCTCAACCTTGTTTTGATTTTCTGACGAGAGTTTGAGGTAAGTATTTACGATATTGTACTCAGATTCAAAATAAGTTTCTGAAACGTCCAAGATAGCTGCAAGTTGTCTGAGATTTTTTTGATTAGGTCTTGTCTTGCCAATTTCCCAATTGAAGTAGGAGGAACGATTGATATGAAGTTTATCTGCCATAGCAGATTGCGAATAGCCTAACGCCATTCGCCTTTCTTTTAGACGACTTCCTGAAAACATACAACCTCCCAAATCTATTTGTTGTTTTATAAACTAACAAAATTATATCAAAAATATTTAAAGTTGCAAGAGAAAATATCACTTTCTAACTCACTAATATTTTTAATAAGTATTAATAAAGTAAATTACGCACCAATTTTGGTGCATAATCTTTTTTGTGATATAATAAAGAAAAAATCAAAGGAGACTTTTTATGATTGGAGAAAATATCAAATCGTTACGAAAAACGCATGATTTGACCCAACCTGAATTTGCCAAAATCATTGGAATTTCTCGAAATAGTTTGAGCCGTTATGAAAATGGGACAAGTTCAGTATCAACAGAGCTCATAGACCGTATCTGTCAGAAATTTAATGTATCATATGTTGATATTGTAGGAGGAGAAAAAATGTTAACACCAGTGGAAGATTATCAATTAACCTTAAAAATTGAAGTTATCAAAGAGCGTGGTGCTGCGATTTTAGCTCAGCTTTACCGTTACCAAGACAGTCAAGGCATTGCCTTTGACGACGAAACAAATCCTTGGATTTTAATGAGTGATGACCTGTCTGTTCAAATTAATACAAAGATTTATCTTGTTGATACCTTTGATGAAGTAGAACGTTATAATGGTTATTTAGACGGTATTGAACGTATGTTAGAAGTTGCCAGTCATCAGGTGGTGGCCTAGTAATGATAGCAGACTTTAGTACGGCTGACTTTGACCTAGCATTGAAACGAACCATTCGTTCCTTAACTCGTGGTAAAATCGCTTCACCTGAGCCTAAAGCTATCTTATTGGGTGGACAAAGCGGAGCAGGCAAGACAACGATACATCGCATTAAACAAAAGGAATTTCAAGGTAATATCATCATTATCGATGGTGATAGCTACCGTTCTTTACACCCCAATTACCTTGCTTTACAAGAAAAATATGGCAAAGATAGTGTTGATTATACAAAAGGTTTTGCAGGAAAAATGGTTGAACATCTTGTTGATGAGCTCAGCAAACAAGGCTATCATCTGTTAATTGAAGGAACTCTGAGAACAACAGAAGTCCCACGAAAAACAGCTATACTATTGAAATCAAGGGACTACCAAGTGTCATTAGCGCTTATTGCCACAAAACCAGAACTGTCTTATCTAAGCACTCTCATTCGCTACGAGGAGCTCTTTGCCATAGTCCCAAATCAAGCAAGGGCAACTCCTAAAGACCACCATGATGGAATTGTCAATCACTTGGTTGATAACTTACGAGAGCTAGAAAACGACCAACTCTTTGATTATATTCAAATTTACCAACGAGATAGAAGTTGTGTCTATGATTCGGAAACTGATGACGGTTCAGCTGCCGATGTTCTACAAAACTGTCTTTTGGGAAAATGGAGTAAGGTTGAGAAGGAAATGTTGAAGGTGGACCAAGAACGGTTGAGAGAGATGCAAGAATTGTAGTAGATTTATAACATTACTTAAGTAGTTACTAGTTTAATTGGAGGTCACATTTATGTCAATATATCACTTATATAAAGGAAAAGATGAAAACGACGGACTAGATTTAGAGCAACAAAAACAAAATATTTCTAGCTTCATCAAAGCACAATTTTCCGCTGAAAATTTGGTATTTTTTATTGGTTCAGGTTGTTCTGTGCCAGCAATCCCGCTTATGTCACAGACTATGAAAGCTATAATTGGAAAACATGATGATATATTATGTGTAATAAAAAAATTTTTGGATACAAAGAACGTCAACTTATTAATAGATAGTCTTGATGATAAAGACATTCTTAAGGGAGTGATTGTACAATCATGTAAAAGCCATAGTTTAGAAACAATTGCAGATTTATATAATTATATTATTCAGACTCAACTATTGGAGAAGGAACAATTGTTAGAGATTTATGAAAATTTTTGTAGTTCTTTCTCCGATATTGAGTCTCTTTTAAACTGGATACAGAATGGTTTAAACTTTAGTCCAAATAACGAACAATTATTAAATGCTTTTAAAATTTTAAAAGATGAATTTATAGCTTCTATTCCTAAATTAGATTCGGACTCATATAAGGGAGATGTTTTTCAAACTTACGCTGATTTCTATAAATTTGTTTTTTCAAATCGTACTGAAGAAAGTTCAAAAATTTCGGTTTTCACAACGAATTATGACCTTTTTAATGAATACAGTTTGGAAGCTAACAATATAGTCTATACTACAGGTTTCCCCTCTACTTTAGCTAAGAGATTTGATATAAATCAATTTAAATATAGGTTAGTAGATGATACTAACAGATACAAAGACAAATGGCAACCGGTCTTTAAAGAAGCGAATTTATATAAGATTCATGGATCGATAAACTGGATTAGTGGGGAAGATGGCTTTTTATATCAGTCAAATTCTACAGTAACGAATGATGATGTCGTGGTTATTTATCCTACTATGTTGAAACACAAAGAGACAGCCCAAGCTCCTTATTCTGAATTATTTAGAGAGTTCTCGAACTGTTTGCAAAAGAAAAATACAACTTTGGTTGTTATGGGATATGGTTTTCCAGATGAACACATTAATACAATTATTTCACAAAATTTAAAGAATCAAGATTTTAATCTGATAATTTTTGGGAATAAAAATGAAAGTAAGTTAAACGATTTTTATGAAGAATTTAAAAATAGAGACTTACATCTAATTGGTGGACAATTTGATAATAAAAACGCTCACCACTTCAATGTGATATCGGAAGAATTCTTGAATTATCAGAAACAAGTTTTGAGTGATGTAGAAGAGGATAATAATGAATAGTATTGGTAAGGTCGTCAGTGTTTCTTATGATAGATTGATTTTTGAAGTTAGCGATTTTGAAAAATTAAATTATAATTTCAAAGGGCAAATTTATCTTGCTAAAGGAGTTATTGATTATGTAACAATAAAAAATCGTTTTGATGAAAGATTTATTTATCAGGTTGTAAAAGTTTCTGATAAAGAGCTTCCATTATCGACTGATGAATCCGCAAAGTTTAGTTATTCAGGAACCTTCGAATGTGTTCCGATAGGTATGATAAAGAATGATTTTGTTGAGTTTAATTTAAAGAAGTATCCATTTTTGCAAGATAAAGTTTATTTAACAACTCTTGAAGAATTCAACATTATTTTCAATGAAGATAACCTTAAACACAGTCTTTCGCTTGGCTTGATTGAAGAAAGATATGTTGCTAAAATTGATCCTAATAAACTGTTGACACATCATAGTGCTATATTAGGTAACACAGGTTCAGGAAAGTCTACTACTGTACGTAAAATTATTTCAGAAATAAATAAGATAGATTCAGATAACTTAAGATTACATATTTTTGATGTCCATGATGAATATGGTCGATTACTAGATGTGGAAGTTGTTAATGTCATGGAAGAGTATGGTATAAATATATTAAACTTGGAACATCAGGATTGGTTGAACTTGCTTAAACCTTCAGAATTAGTTCAACTACCTGTTATTGAGATGGCTTTAAAAATTGCTAATTGTTTGTTGATAGAATCTGTAGATGAATCTTGGTTGAAATGTTTCATTGCTTATAATCTTTATACTAATCAGCAAACCGATGCAGTGACGAAAAGGACTAAAATTATTGGCATTTTAAATGGTACTGGTATAGACACTTCAAAGTATAGTTCTCAGTTTGGGAATTTTGTTCAAGTGGATGAAAAAAAGTTTCTAGATGATTTACTAGAAGCTACTAAGGGAGAAGTTGAGTATAGCTATTTAAGTTCCAAACTTGAAAAAGCTAACTATCAAGTGGATAGTTTTGAAAATTTACTTATCGCTTTAAATTATGTATTTCTTCTCGAAGAAAGTAAAGGCAATAGCCAAGCACGTGCATATTCAGGTACTCTTGAAACTCGAATAAAAAATATACAGACACGATATTCTAAACTTTTTGAAAATGAGGAAAAGTCTGTTGATTCGAAAGCTGTTGTATATTCAGTATCTGAAATGGACGATGACTTACTTTTATTCTTTACAACCTACGTCTTAAAGAAAGAATTTTCTAAGAATAAAAGTTTAGCTCTAAAGCAAAGGGCAGTAAATGTATTTATTTTGGAGGAGGCACACCGTTATATATCGAAAATAAAAGAGAATAGCCAATTTCATGAAGTAGAAGTATTTAAGAAGATTGCACGAGAAGGGAGAAAGTTTGGGTGTTTCTTATTGCTGTCTAGTCAGAGACCTAGTGAACTTTCATCAACAGTTTTATCACAGTGTAACAACTATATTATTCATAGAATTAAAAATAATGTTGATTTAGAATATCTTCTACAAACAATCCCATACATAAATAAAAATCAGTTATCTAGATTTTCTTATTTACCAACTGGAACAGCTTTTCTAGTGGGAGAGCTATTTCCAATACCAGTTGAAGTTGAAGTGGTTGAAGAATCATCTTCAAATGTAACTACTACTCCTCAAGTAATTTTTAAATAAGAAAATGTGTTTTTTCGAGAGAGGCTTGACTCTCTCTTTTTCTTACACTTATTTTCATACTGTGATAATTTTTCCAAATTATCCTTGCTATATTTATATCATACTCAGAAAAATCAAATTTTAATTTTTCACTGGGGGTTTGGGGGCGAAGCCACCAAGTTATCTTATCGTTGGCTGTCAAAACTGGAAGGTTGTGGTTGGCTGGCGATTAGATTTTGGGTTATTGTGGACACAATAACTGAGCTCGCAAAAGCCGAAAAGGGAAGATTTGAGGCTTTTAGGAAGCACCCGTACCAAATACGGTATCGGTGCTAACCCGATAGAGGGGAAATTGGGAAGGAGTGTCTCATCATGATAGAAAGTTATCGGACAATTCGTAAGGAAATCAACTTGACGCTAGAGGAATTTGAGCAGATTCAACAAGTGATGAGGAAGGAGAATGCGGAGCAGTTTTCTCCCTTTGTTAGACAAAAGTTGTTGGATCTTGTCAGCAACAAGAAGAACGTCAGAGATTGGTTTATTCTGTGGCAATCTCAAAAAATAGAACAAATTAGTAGAGATATTTTACAGGTCACGACTTTAGCAGAACGAGATCAACAAGTCACATCAGAACACTTAAGAATTATATTGACTTGTGTACAGGAACTGATGGCAGAAGTGGAGAAGATAATACCACTCAGCTCAGAATTTCGAGACAAGTACATGAGAGATTAGCTATGGAAAATCGTTACCGCACTAATCTCAAAAAAGTATTTTTAACTGATCAAGAGCTTGCGACTTTGAACAATCATATTAGTCAAAGTTCTTGTCAAAATTTTTCTGCTTATGCTAGAAAAGTTTTGTTAAATCCCAACATGACTTTTTTAACAATTGATACCAGTAACTATCAAGATCTGGTTTTTGAATTACGCCGAATTGGCAATAACATTAATCAGATAGCTAAGACTGTCAATCAGACAAAACTTCTGACGGTAGAGCAACGAGACAATCTGAAATCTGGTATCAGTCAACTGATTACGGAAGTTGATAAGGATTTTGATGTCAAGTGTCAAAAGTTGAGGGAATTTTATGGTAGTCACTAAGCATTTTGCGATGCATAGCAACAAATACCGTAAAAGTCTTATCAAGTATATTCTTAATCCAGATAAGACCGACCAACTTAAATTGGTTTCAGATTTTGGAATGAGCAATTACCTAGACTTCTCAAATTATGAAGAAATGGTTGAGATGTATCAGGCTAACTTTGTCAATAATGATAGACTTTATAATTCGAGAAATGACCGACAACAGGTCAAGCAAACTAAAATTTACGCTCATCATCTTATCCAGTCATTTTCGCCTGAGGATAATTTAACACCTGAAGAAATTAATCGTATTGGTTATGAGACGATAAAGGAGTTAACTGGTGGAAACTTTCGCTTCATTGTGACAACCCATACTGATAAAGGCCACGTCCATAATCATATTCTCATCAATTCCATTGACCTCAATTCTCACAAGAAACTCAAATGGGATTATGCTCAGGAGAGAAATTTACGCTTGATTTCTGATCGCCTGGCCAAAGAAGCAGGTGCAAAAATTATTACACCGAACCGCTATTCTCATGAAAAATTTGTGACTTATCGTAAGAGTAACCATAAATTTGAATTGAAGCAACGTCTTTATTTTCTGATGGAGAATAGTAAGGATTTTGACGACTTTTTATCCAAGGCAGAAGCATTGAATGTTCAGATTGATTTTTCAAGAAAGCATGCTCGTTTTTTGATGACGGATATGTCGATGAAGCGAGTTATCCGAGGCAAGCAACTAGATAAACGTCAACCCTATACCGAGGAATATTTCCGAGAGCAATTTGCAAAGCGAGAGGTTGAGCAACGTTTAGAATTTCTCTTACCAAGAGTCCGTAACCTCTCACAACTTTTGGAATTTACACAAGAACTGAACCTCACTATTTCTCTGAAGCAAAAGCGCGTGACTTTTACTCTGACAGATGATAGCTATAGCATTACAGTCAATAACCAAAAACTCAGTTCTAAGAATCTTTATGATGTTCAATTTTTTGAGACTTACTTTGAGAAATGCAGAGAAGTTCCTGCTATTGACCAGTCGCAACTTATTTCTGACTTTGAGGGATACTGTGAGGAACAAGATAAGGATAAGCTAGCTTATGAAGATTTGCAAGAAGCCTATCAATCATTTAAGGAAAAGCGAGATCAGGTTCAAGAGTTTGAGGTCGTCTTAGCTGACCATCAGATTGATAAGTTAGTCAAAGATGGTCTCTTTATCAGAATGAATTATGGTGTTAAAAAAGACGGCTTGGTCTTTATCCCAAACCGTCACTTAGATATTAAAGAGACAGAGAGTGGTAAACACTACCATGTCTTTATCCGTGAGACCGCATACTTTTTCATTTACAATAAGGAGACGTCTTACCTCAATCGCTATATGCGTGGCCGTGACCTCATTCGTCAGTTAACCAATGATAGCAAGAGTATTCCAAAAAGAAGACGCCCAACCATTGATACACTTAAGAAAAAGATTGAAGAGATTAATCTTCTTATTGAGATTGATACGGAGAATAAATCTTATCAAGAGGTTAAAGATGACATTGTTAAGGATATTGCTCAATTAGACTTGACCATTACAGAGTTGCAGGACCACATAGCTCATCTCAACAAGGTTGCGGAAGTCTTGCTTAATCTGAACAACAGCGATATAGAGAACCGTCGTTTGGCCAGATATGACTATGCCAAGATGAACCTGACTGCAGCTGTAAAATTGGAGGAAGTTGAGAAAGAGATAGAAACTTATCAAAAGCAGCTAGTCAAGTCAATAGATGATTACGAATATTCAGTCAGAAGGTTGGAAAAATTTGTGAATATCTTAAATGATGCAGGTTCAAGTATAGAGAGGTCGAAATTTGAATTTGACGAATGAAAGGTGAGATTTTAAATGACTACTTAACCAAATTTTCTAATCTTTATAGAGCTAGTACAGATTACCCGTGGTGCTAGTTAAAAAGTTACGAAAAAAGCCCAAATGGACTATACTGTAAGTGTTAAACCAAACAGGAGAGTTGTCCAAATGAGCCACTTACAGTATACCGCTAGTTGTCATCACTTACAATATAATGTATAATGTGAAGCAATTGTCCAAAATTTGTCATTGATGCTATCAAAACTACTGTCCCAAAACTATTAAGCAACGACACAATGTCAAATTAGCTCACGTCTCTGATGAATCTATCTTAGTTTTGCTTGTCCTACAAGCAGAGTTAGAAATTAAATCACAACGCCACTTTTACCAGATGTGTCAACTATTTTGCTTGGGAAAGCGACTTGAAAGAAGTCGCTTTAATCGTCGGTCCAAACATTTGATTTGGCTTCTTCAATTCATCCGACAGGGTTTGAACCAACAGATACCATTGCCATCATTGATAGCTTCCCCTTGCCGCTTTGTCAACCCGTTCGTAACCATAGAGTTAAGATTTTCAATAGCTTAGCGGATATCGGCTACAATGCTTCCAAGCAGATGTGGTTTTATGGCTTTAAGGTTCATATGTTAGTGACTTTATCAGGCTATATTTTGAACTATGTTATCACTCCAGCCTCTGTTCACGATATTAGAGCTGTTGATGATTTACTTGAAAACTGCAGACACCCCTTTATTCTAGAGGATTTGGGCTACCTAAGTAAGTCCCTCAAAGAGGAATTAATCAAAAGAGACTATCACTTGTGGACACCTTGGCGACAAAATATGCAAGGTGCAAGAGAGCATAACAGTTGGAAGTTATTAGCCATGCGTAGAACCATTGAAACACGATTTTCTGAACTTTGTTGCTTATTTGGAATTGAACAAACATTAGCTAGAGGCTTAGCTGGCCTCCAACTAATGCTGGAACAGATTACACTGACCTATAATTTGAGATATTTTAATTCTAACTAGCACCACGGGTACAGATTATTTTTGTGAACCGAATCATTTCTCTTGTTATGACTTCTCATCCTAGTTATGTTAATAGTTTTCACGCCCACAATCAAAACCACCAGTGTGAACTGGTATTTATGATTTCAAGATGAAAAATAAGCACTTGGCAAAAAAAATATGTTCACTTTTTGACAGTTTTTATGTCAAGTTAAAATATTTTTAGCATATTTTAGGACATTTCCACTAACGAATGTCACTTTTCTGTCAAAATTAATCGCCTTTTTATGACTGATTTTGGAAATTTTTCCTTTTTTTGTGTCAACTTTGTTCAAAATGGTCTTGCTTTTTTACTGGAAACGTTTTATAATAGATATGTTCTAGATTTTATTGGACTGAAAAAGAATTGCCACTTTGGTGGAAGGAGATTATTCTTCTTTAGTTCAACGAAAAATATAAATAAGGAGGAAGAACATGGGTATCGGTATTATTATTGCCAGCCACGGTAAATTTGCCGAAGGTATTCATCAATCCGGTTCAATGATTTTCGGTGAACAAGAGAAAGTTCAAGTTGTGACTTTCATGCCAAATGAAGGACCTGATGATTTGTATGCACACTTCAACAATGCTATCGCACAGTTTGATGCTGATGATGAGGTTCTTGTACTTGCTGATTTGTGGAGTGGTTCTCCATTTAACCAAGCAAGTCTTGTTATGGGTGAAAACCCTGACCGCAAGATGGCTATCATCACTGGTCTCAATTTGCCAATGCTTATTCAAGCCTACACAGAGCGTATGATGGACGCTACTGCAGGCGTTGAGCAAGTTGCTGCAAACATTATCAAGGAGTCTAAGGACGGTGTTAAAGCACTCCCAGAAACGTTAGCTCCAGAGGAACGAGTTGATACTGGAGTAACTACTCCGAATGTAGCGACAGGAGGCAAGCCTGGAAAATTTGAATATGTTTTGGCTCGTATTGACTCTCGTTTGTTACATGGTCAAGTGGCAACTTCATGGACAAAGTCTACTAGTCCAACTCGTATTATTGTGGTATCAGATGCCGTATCAAGAGATGAACTTCGTAAGAGTTTGATTCAACAGGCAGCTCCTCCGGGAGTAAAAGCCCACGTTGTTCCAGTTGAACAAATGATTAAGTTGTCGAAAGATGATAAACATTTTGGTGGACAACGAGCGTTGTTGTTATTTGAAAATCCACAAGATGCATTGCGTGCAATCGAAGGTGGAGTTCCATTAGAAACGCTGAATGTAGGTTCAATGGCACATACTTTAGGTAAAGTTCAACCAAATAAAGTTTTAGCATTTGACCAAAATGATATTGATACTTTTGCAAAATTGAAACAGCTTGGTGTGTCCTTTGATGTACGCAAAGTTCCGACTGATTCTAAAGCAAATATGGATGAAATTATTAGTAAAGCACAAGCTGAGCTAAATAAATTGTAAGTATCGTTAAGGAGAATAAAATGGAATTAAATACTATTCAAATTATTTTGGTTGTTATCGTTGCATTTTTAGCAGGAATGGGTGGAATATTAGATGAATTTCATTTCCATCAACCTGTAATTGCTTGTACATTGATTGGATTGGTGACAGGAAATCTTTTACCATGTTTAATCTTAGGTGGTACGCTTCAGATGATTGCTCTCGGTTGGGCCAATATTGGTGCAGCTGTCGCACCTGATGCAGCTTTGGCTTCTGTTGCTTCAGCAGTAATTTTAGTGCTTGGTGGACAAGGTAAAGCAGGAGTGTCTTCTGCTATAGCGATTGCGGTTCCACTAGCGGTAGCTGGATTGCTTTTGACTATTATTTGTCGTACTATTGCAACTGCATTTGTTCACTTCATGGATGCAGCGGCTGAAAAAGGTGATATGTTTAAAGTTGAAATGTGGCACCTTATTGCAGTATGTATGCAAGGTGTTCGTATTGCTTTGCCTGTGGTCTTGATTTTAATCATTGGTGAAGGTCCGGTTAAAACGTTATTGAATTCAATGCCAGCTTGGTTATCTGATGGTTTAGCTATCGGTGGTGGAATGGTTGTAGCAGTTGGATACGCTATGGTTATCAATATGATGGCAACTCGAGAAGTATGGCCTTTCTTTGCGATTGGATTTGTTTTAGCTACGGTGTCTCAAATTACTCTAATTGGGTTAGGTACGATTGGTGTTGCACTTGCTTTGATTTACCTTGCTCTTTCAAAACAGGGAGGAAATGGAAGTGGAGCTTCTGCTTCTAATATTGGAGATCCTGTTGGTGACATCATTGATGACTTTTAGAGAAAGAGGAGAATAACGAAATGGTAGAACAAATTAAATTAACAAAAAAAGATCGTATTTCGGTATGGCTTCGTTCAAACTTTATTCAGGGTTCTTGGAACTACGAACGAATGCAAAATGGTGGTTGGGCATATACAATGATTCCAGCTATTAAAAAGTTGTATTCAACCAAAGAAGAACGTTCAGCAGCCTTGAAACGACATTTAGAATTCTTTAATACTCATCCTTATGTAGCATCTCCTATTCTTGGTGTTACTTTGGCTCTGGAAGAAGAAAGAGCTAATGGTGCTCCAGTTGATGATGTTACTATCCAAGGTGTTAAAGTTGGGATGATGGGTCCTTTAGCTGGTATCGGTGACCCTGTGTTTTGGTTTACTGTTAAGCCAATTTTAGGAGCTCTTGCGGCCTCACTTGCAATTTCTGGAAATATTTTAGGACCTATTATTTACTTTGTAGGATGGAACTTGATTCGACTTGCATTTATGTGGTACACTCAAGAATTTGCTTATAAAGCAGGTTCAAAAATTACAGAAGATTTATCTGGAGGAATTCTACAAGATATCACCAAGGGAGCTTCAATTCTCGGTATGTTTATTCTAGGTTCACTGGTAAATCGTTGGGTATCAATCTCATTTAAACCAATTGTTTCAAGTGTACAGTTAGATAAAGGTGCATATATCGAATGGGGAAAATTGCCTTCAGGTATTGAAGGTGTTAAGGCCGCTTTAGAGCAACAAGCAAGTGGTTTGTCTTTGTCTGACCATAAAGTAACTACCTTGCAAGATAATCTTAATTCCCTTATTCCTGGATTAGCAGCTTTATTGCTCACACTATTTTGTATGTGGTTGCTAAAGAAAAAAGTATCGCCAATTGTAATTATTTTAGGATTATTTGTAGTCGGTATTGTTTTCCACGTGATTGGATTGATGTAATATAAGGAAACCTGAATCTAATTTGATTTGGGTTTTTCTTTATTTAGAAAGAGTATGCGAGTATGACTAATATTATTGAATCTTTTCAAAAGCAAGTTTTGCTTACCCCAGATAGAGATGCTGTCTGTTTTAAAGAACAGAAACTAACATATAGAGAATTAGATGATTTATCTGATAAATTCTCTAATTTTATAAAAATTACTCACGAAGTCAAAAAAGGTGATATAGTCCCAATTTTACTTGATAGAAGTGAAAAAGTTATTGTTTCAATTCTAGCTGTTCTCAAATCTGGTGCAGGATATGTTATTCTATCAGAAACCTATCCCAAAGATAGGATTGATTTTATACGTAAATTAACAAAATCAAAAATTTCTATTGATGATAAATTATTTGGAGAATTCAAAGAGTCAAATAATTTAGTGACTGGTGATATTTCAAAAAATACTAGTTCAACGGATTGTGCTTATCTAGTATTTACATCTGGTACGACTGGTATTCCCAAAGGAGTTATTCATACTCATGAAAGTGTTTTATCGCATATTAATAGATATTCTAAATATTTAAATTTAGATCACGATGAACCATTAAATGTATTACTTATTGTTAATTTCATTTTTTCAGTATCAACTACTCAAATTTTTAGTGCACTTTTAAATGGACACACACTTTTTATAGCTGAAAATGATATATTGGATAAAAGTAATTATCTAACTGATTATATTAACAATAATCAAATTAATTATTTTCAAGCGACACCTGCAATTTTTGATAGTTTGGATTTATCAAAAATTTGTACTCTAGATATGGTGGCTTTAGCAGGGGAGCAAATCTCTCCTCAACTTTATATAAAGGCTAAGAATAATAATATAAAACTGGTAAACGTGTATGGACAGTCAGAATTTCATGCTGCTACTGCTAAAATTATTTCAAATGAGACTGATGTCAGCATTATCGGGAAAGCGCTACCAGGTATTGAGATGCATGTTCTTGATGATAATTTTGAGGAGGTTAATTATAACGAACAGGGTGAGATTTTTGTAGCGTGTGATCAATTAGCTCAAGGTTATCTTAACAATGATTTTGAAACATCTAAGCACTTTATCGATAATCCTTTTGGAAAAGGATTAATTTGTAGAACTGGAGATTTAGTGGTGCGTTTACCGAATGATGAATATAAATTTATTGGTAGAAAAGATTTTCAGTTGAACATTAATGGGATAAGGATTGAACCTGGTGAAATAGAAGAGACTATCTTAAGTATCACAAATATAGAAAAAACAGTTGTTGTAGAGAGAAACTCTAAAATAGTATCCTACTATGTCTGTCCCACTAAAATTGATGAGAGGTCATTGAGAAAGGAGTTACTGAAGAAGTTACCGCCGTATATGGTTCCAAATTACTTCATAAGTTTAGAAGAATTGCCATTGAATTCAAATGGTAAATTAGATAGAACAAAGTTACCTGAACCATTTTATTCTGAAGTAGAGACAACGTTTGATGTTAGTGACTTAAGCGAAAGCGAAATATTATTAGTTGAGCAATTAAATGAATTATTTGGAATGAAGGTCACTAACCTAGAAGATAGTTTTATTTCTTTAGGTGGAAATTCTTTGCAAGCCATTAGATTGTCAAATTCATTATATAAGTTGACAAATAAAAGTATTTCCAGTCGAGAAATATTAACAGCAACTACGATAAAAATGTTGGCACTTCTTATTGAAAATGTATCATCTGACAATAAACAAGCTACGACTGGAAATAGTAATATTATGAGTCCCTCTGAAAAGAGGATGTATATTTTATTTAGTCAAAATCCTAATTCTGTTTTATATAATGAACAAACTATTCTTAAGTTTAATACAAGGATAGATTGCTTGAAGATGAAACAAGCAATTGAATCTGTTGCAGATAAGTATGAAATATTAAGAACTAGCTTTATTTTTCAAAATGGTATGTACCAAAGAAATATTGGTACCAAGGCAGGTTTCGAATTTATTGAAGAAACATTTGATGCTAATTTTGAAAAATTTATTAGGCCATTCAATTTAGATAATGGACTGACAATGAGGATTTATGTACTTCATGATATAAAGAGTCAGCATGATTACCTGCTAATTGATAAACATCATATTATCACGGATGGTATTAGTGAACAATTATTTTATGCCGATTTATCTAGATTTTATTTAAGTGATAATAAATTAATTGAAGAAAAAATACCATTGTATGATTTTTTTACAACTATTGATAAAACTCAAGCTTCAAAGAATTGGTGGATGAATCATTTAAAGGGCTTTGAAAGATTAAATTTAATTAAAGATTTAGAGTGTATCCCAGATAATTTACACAAAGGAGATACATTAGTTTCAGAAATTTCCCCTAATTTGAGCGATAAAATTGAACAAATTTCAAAATCAAAGAATGTCAGCGAATATACGATATATTTTGCTATGTTTTCTATTTTGCTATCGAAAATGTATAACTCTAGTGATTTTGTACTTGGAACAGTTTCAAGTGGGAGAAATTATAATAATCAAAATAGTATAGGGATGTTTGTAAATACATTACCTATTAGAGTAAAACCAAAAGGAAATTTAAAATTAGATGATTATATAGATAAAGTAAATGACATTTTACTTTCTGCAATTGAAAATCAGGATTATCAATTTGATCAATTAGTGTCAGATTTTCATGAAAATAACCAATCTAACAATCCATTTTTTGACTGTATGTTTGTCTATCAAAATTACAACGAACAAAGTTATTTTGGTGGAGCAGCAGATAAGATCACTTATAAATCTACAAATGCTAAATTTAAATTGACTTTTGAAATCGAAGTATTACAAAATAAGAAAGTATTATATATCAATTATGATAGTAGCTATTTTAATAAAAATACTGTGAAAAATCTGGAATATGTTTTCTATAAAATTTTAGATAATTTCAGATTAGATTCGACACTTAGTATAAATCAGATACCATTAGTAGATCTTCAAAAGCATAAAAAGAATCCATCAAATAAATTTAGAAGTGTTGTAAAAGAAATTGAAAAACAAGTTAAAATGTATCCTAACAAACTTGCAGTTAGGTTTAATGATGTTTGTTGGAACTATACTGAGTTAAATAGTGAAGTAAATAGAGTCGCAAACTATTTGCTAAACCATTTCAAAGTTTCAAAAGGTGATTTAGTTCCCTTATTACTCAGTAGAAGTGATAAAATGGTAATCGCAATACTTGCAGTATTAAAAGCGGGTGCTGCGTATGTGCCTATTAGTAAAAAATATCCTCAAGAGCGTATTGATTATATCTTAGAGGCTTGTAATTCAAACATTATTATTGATGATGAGTTTATGTCTCAAAGCTTTGAGCAAAATTTAAATCAAAATCCTAATATAGAAATCAATTCAAATGATTTAGTTTATGTTATATTCACATCAGGAACTACAGGGAATCCTAAAGGGGTGATGGTAGAACATGGTAATTTGAGCAATTATTGTATTGAAGTCATTAAAGCGGAAAATTCTGGGATGTATCCTGAAAATATTAATGCAGCATTTTTTGAATATGTTTTTGATGCTTCTTTACATGATTTAGTTAGGCCATTTGTGCACGGTGAATCAAGTGTAATATTTGATACAGATTTAATATATGACATTGATAAATTTATCTTAGAACTAAATAAACATAGTATAAGCGCTATAGGTATGACTCCATCGCTTGCAGGAAAATTAGATCTTACAAATGTTCCAACAATGAAAACAATCTTTTGTGGAGGCGAAGCAATCACTCAAGATGTAATTGAAAAGTATAGAGATACTAAAATACAACTAAAAAATTGCTATGGTCCAACAGAAACGACCATCATGAGTTTTGTTAATAACGACGTAAGAGATACTTCTATTGGAAAACCAATAGGAGGTGTCTACGCCTATATCCTTGATGATGATTTACAACCACTACCTAAAGGTGCTATAGGTAATCTTTATATTGGAGGAAGCCAAGTTTCAAGAGGATATATAAATCAACCCGAGGAGACTCAGAAGCATTTTATACCTAATCCTTTTGATGGGGGCATTATGTATGAAACAGGTGATTTATTACGAGAAAGGATGGATGGTTCATACGAATATCTTGGGAGGAAAGATTTTCAAGTTAAGATAAGAGGTTTTCGTATTGAATTGGGTGAGATAGAGAAAGTTATTATTTCAGAAAATATTGTAAAACAAGTTGCAGTAGTACCGTATAATGATAATTTAGTTGCTTATTATATCTCTGATAAACAGGTATCAGATGAGATATTTGAAGAAAGATTATTATCAAAATTACCTTCTTACATGATTCCTCAATTCTTTGTGAAACTAGATTCTTTACCAATAACTATTAATGGTAAATTAGATAAAACATTATTACCTGAGCCATATTTGAAAGACGATTACAAAGAACCAGTAACTCAGAACGAAAAAGAGGTAGCAGAAGCATTTTGTAATGTTTTAAAGCTAGATCGTGTTTCTGTTGATGCAAGTTTCTTTAAATTAGGAGGTAATTCGATTGTTGCTATTGAATTGGCAAATTTGATAAATGTTCCTGTCAAAGAAATTTTTGAGAAGAAAACAGTACGTAATATTGCTAACTCTTTAGGTGAAAATTTAGTATTTAGTCTGAAAAAAGCGACAAATGAAGAAAATATTATTTCATTTGAACAAGAACAATTACTTTATATTGATAGTTTAGAAAATGGAACCTCAGCATATAATATACCATTAATTATAAATTTAAATAAACATGTTGATTTTGATAGATTGGAGATTGCTATCCAAAAGGTATTTGACAGACATGAGGTATTACGAACAATCATAGGGGCTACACCTAGAACGATTGTCAGTTCGGTGACTATTGGTCATGAAAATATTAGCCCAAATAAATTTTTTAATCATATTTTTGATTTGAAGAAAGAAGTTCCAATTAGAGTAAATATATTTGAAAATCTTTTGTTAATTAATATTCACCATATAGCATTTGACGGTTGGTCAACAAATATTCTACTTGATGAAATTCAAAAAATTTACAAGAATCAAGATGTATCCGAATTATCTTATCAGTATAACGATTTTGCTTACTGGCAACACAATAACAGGGAAACAGACTCTCTAATGATGCAAAAAGATTATTGGGTTGACAGACTACAAGATTACGAAAACTTAGATTTTCCACTAGATAAACCCCGTCCAAGACATTTTGATTATATTGGTAAAGACCTATATTTTGATTTGAATGACGATCTTTATACAAAATTAGTTGAACTTGCGAAGAAAAATGATACTAGTCTGTATGTTGTAACATTAAGTGCTTTTATGCTTACGGTATCAGCTTATGCAAATCAAACTGATATTGTATTAGGAACGCCAGTCTCTAATCGCAATATAAAAGGAACTGAAAATTTAATTGGTTATTTTGTTAATACTCTAGTAATGAGGACTAATATTGATTATGAATTATCAGTCAGAGAATTCATAAAAAATAATAATCTCCAAGTAATAGATGCACAGGAGCATCAAAATTATCCTTTCGAGCTTTTGGTAAGTGATCTAAATGTCAAACAAGATTTATCACGAAATCCTATTTTCCAAATAATGTTTGGATTTCAAGACATGAATCAAATTGATTTAGATACTGAAGTATTTGAAACAATTGAAAATGATTATTCATTGGGAAATACAAAATTTGATTTATCAGTAATGTTTTCAAAAAATAAGCTTACTTTTACTTATGCTGAAAGTTTATTCTTTGAAAATACAATCACTCAATTTGCTGAAACCTATCAATTTGTGTTAAATCAATTTATTAATGATGAGCAATTGCTGAAAAATATTAAGTACTCAGAAGATACTGTAGATATCAATGAAACTTACTATCCAGAATATCCTGTCCATAAACTTTTTGAAAAAGAAGTCTCTAAACATCCAAATGATATTGCTCTAGTATATGGTAAAGAAGTTTTAACCTACTCTGAATTAAATAAAAGGGCTAATAGACTCGCAAATACTTTAATTAATGAATACCATATTAAAGCAGGAAGTTATATTCCGATTTTAATGGATCGTAGCGAACAATATATTATTGCGATTTTAGCCATATTGAAGATTGGATCCTGTTATGTTCCATTAAGTAAGGACTATCCTGAAGAAAGAATAAATTATATAACACAAACAATTGAGTCTCCATTTATTTTAGATGAAACTATTGAAGTAACATCAAATGATGAATCAAATCCAGATATAGATGTCTCATTGAATGATTTGGCTTATATAATTTTTACATCTGGTACAACAGGAAAACCTAAAGGGGTGATGATCGAGCATCAAGGAATTGTTAATACTATATATAACCAAATAAACTATTTTGACATAAAACAGTCCACAAAAATCATGCATTTTGCTGAATTTGTGTTTGATGCCTCAGTTTATGAATTGTTTAATGCTTTATTATCAGGTTCAACATTATATCTACTAGATAATGAAACTAGATCGGATTATAAATTATTACACCAATTTGTAATAAATCAAAAGATTGAGTTAGCGACCCTCCCTCCTGCTATCTTAAATGATAGAGATTTATTGCCCTTAAGAACTTTAATAGTAGCGGGAGAAAATACACCTGAGGAAATCTATAAGGCCTATGCCAAACAAGGAACAGAGATAACGAATGCTTATGGACCAACAGAAATAACTGTTTGTGCTACAGTTAAAAAATATGAATTGGGAATGAATCCTCAAAATATTGGATGTCCACAAAAAAATGTATATTGCATCGTTTTAAATTCTTCAGGTAAGATGTTACCAGAAAATGCTATTGGAGAATTATTTATTGGTGGTAAAGGACTTGCTCGAGGTTACTTTAGAGATAAGGAAAAAACGGAATTAGCGTTTATTAACCATCCTGTATATGGAAGGTTGTACAAAACAGGTGATTTGGTAAAAAGATTAAACAATGGTGAGTTAATTTATATTGGTCGTAATGATTTCCAAGTTAAGTTACGTGGATTCCGAATTGAGCTTGGAGAAGTTGAAGCACAATTAATGAAGCAACCCTCTATAAATCGCTGTCTTGTTCAAGTAAAGGATAATGCCTTAGTTGCATACTACACAGGTATCTTATCGTATAAATTGGATGGATTTTTACCAACTTATATGGTACCAAATTACTATGTACAGTTAGATGAATTTCCGTTGACAATTAATGGAAAAATTGATTTGAGAAGATTACCAAAACCTACAATTGAATATAAAAATTTTGAAGCTCCATCAACTGAACGAGAAAAAGAAATTTCTACTGTTATATGTGAGTTATTAAAATTAGATAGAGTTTCAGTTCAGGATAATTTTTATGAAATTGGAGGAAATTCAATTTTAGCACTTAAGCTATCTAATCAAATAAATTTATCGGTTAGGCAAATTGTAGAATCCAAGACTATTAAGCAAATGGCCTTAGTTAGTGAGGTAGATAAAGTTGGAATTATTAAGCGAATATCCGAACAAGAAAGCTATCGTACTTCAGTAACTCAAGAGCAATTATGGATTATTAATAAGTTTTCTGATACCACAGCAGCTTATAATGTACCTATAGTATTAGAACTATTGGATGGTGTAGATACAGATTTATTGGTAGAATCGCTTCAAAAAAATGTTGAAAAACATGAAATATTGCGGACAATAATTAAGGATAATCGCCAGTTTGTCACTAATGAAAAACTTTCAGTAAGTAATGATCCGATTGATTTAAGAACATACTTCAAAGAAACTTTTGACTTATCAAGTGAAATCCCGATTAGAGTGAATCTATATGACAAATTGCTTGCCATTAATATCCATCATATAGCATTTGACGGTTGGTCAACAGAAGTATTTTTAAAAGAGTTATTAAATAATTATTACGATAAGAAAAATTCAATATTGAATTATCAATATAAAGATTATGCTAATTGGCAACGAGAATTTGTAAATTCAAGTACTTTTAAGGAACAAGAAAATTATTGGATACAGAAACTTAAAAACTATGAACCCCTTAATTTACCAACTGATTACAATAGACCAAAAGAATTTACCTATAATGGGAGCAATATCAAGGTTAAATTTAAGTCAGAATGGAAAGACGGATTGGAACAAGTTGCTAAAGAAAATAAAACTAGCTTATATGTTGTTATGTTAACAATATTGGATATTGTTTTATCTCAATTTAGTTATCAAGATGATATTATAGTAGGTAGTCCGTTTGCGGGGAGACATATATCTGGAACTGAAGATTTAATTGGTTTCTTCGTCAATTCTTTACCTGTACGTACTAAGATAGGTCAAAATCAGACATTCCAAGAAATAGTTTCGAAAAATCATGAACAATTATTAGATATTCAAAAGAATCAAGATGTTCCATTTGAACGAATTGTGAAAAGTCTGGATACTAGTCATGACTTATCAAGAAATCCAATATATCAAGTATTCTTTAGTGTACAAGATTTTACTTCTGAAGTTATAAAAGATAACGGTATTTTTAAGATTCTTGATACAAGTGATGCTAACTATTTTGCAAAATATGATTTATCAGTGATGATTGAAAATGATTTATTAGTTTTCAATTATTGTAATGATATTTTTTCTAAATCAACTATTGAATCCATTAAGCAATCCTACATTGAGTTAATAAATTCTGTTATTGATTTAAATGATTTTACAATATCTAATTCACCTATTAATGGGAAAGTTATTGAGGGAGAAACAAAAGCTTATCCTCAAATATCTGTTGTTGATTTATTCTATAATCAAGTTGATAAAACTCCAACTAATATTGCAATTGAATATAAAAATACCCAACTGACTTATAAAGAATTTGATAATAGGACGAATTGTTTTGCAAACTATTTATTAAATCATGGGGTTAAACCAGGTGATAGCGTTGCTTTGCTTCTTCCACGCAGTGAAAAAATGTCAATTGCAATTTGGGGAATATTAAAAGCTGGTTGTGCTTATGTACCAATATCTAGTGAATATCCAAATGAACGTGTAGAGTACATATTACAAGAATCACACTCAAAATTTTTAGTACGAGAAGATTTTGAAGGCTTTATATCTAATGATAATTCAAGAGTTAATTCGAATGTTAAACTTCAAGATTTGGCGTATATTATTTTCACCTCTGGTACAACTGGAAAACCTAAAGGTGTCATGATTGAGCATGCTGGTTTAAGTAATAGAGTGCAGTGGATGAATGATAAGTATCCTCTTGATGAGAATGATATTGTATATCAAAAAACTAATTATGTATTTGATGTGTCGGTCTGGGAACAAATTTGGGCTTTATTAGTAGGAGCGAGAATTGTTTTTGCAGAAGAGGGAGGACATAAAGATCCGTTATATCTTGCTAAAGAAATTAGAGAAAAACAAATAACTACTATGCACTTTGTTCCAAGCATGCTTGATGTATTTCTTGATACTGTTGAATTATACTCGGAGAGTGGCTTAATTGATTTGACTTCGCTAAAATATGTTTTTTGTTCAGGGGAAGCATTAAGTATATCTAGTGTGAAAAGATTTAAAAAGATTCTTCCTAATGTTCAATTACATAATTTATATGGACCTACTGAGGCAAGCATTGATGTGACATATTTTGATTGTAATCAACAAGATATTGATAAGGTTTTAATTGGTAAACCGGTTGCAAATACTAACTGTTGTATTTTAAGTAAGTCGAATAAAATTTTACCTAAAGGGGCTATTGGTGAACTTGCTATTTCAGGTATTCAATTGGCTAGAGGATATATTAATCAACCTAAACTAACAGAATCAAGCTTTATTAATATACCTGGATATGGACGAGTATATAAAACAGGAGATCTTGCTAGAATTATTGATAATGATAGTATTGAGTATCTAGGTAGAAATGATTTTCAAGTTAAGATTAATGGACTTCGAATAGAATTAAGTGAAGTTGAAAAGCGTATTTTGGAACTTTCAAACATACAACAAGCGGTTGCTTTAAAACGCAATAATCAATTGGTTGCATATTATGTATCTGATGAAGAATTGAACGTAGATTATATTAAAGATCAATTAAAAGATAAATTACCATCTTATATGATTCCGTCGATATTCGTATTTATGAAAGAATTTCCATTAACTATTAATGGTAAGTTAGATAGAAAATCGTTGCCTTCACCTAGAAAAGAAAGTAGCAATGCTATCGTTGAAAATGAAGTTGAATTACAGTTACAAAAGATTGTTGCTGAATTATTAGGAAGATCTATATCAGAAATTGATATACTGGCTAATTTTTTCAATCTTGGTGGGGATTCAATAAAAGCGATTCAATTAAGTAATAGGATTAAGCGAACATTTGATATATCTATTCCTGTAAATGAAATTTTTGATGCAAAAAACATTAGGAATATAGCTAAGAAAATTGGCAAAAAGGATCGAAAGACTATTGTTTCTGAGCAAGGAATTTTAACTGGTGAACTCAATAAACTACCTATTCAAGAATGGTTTTTCAGTAACAATTTTTCTGAATGTTTTAACCAGGGATTCGGTATTAAATTACCTAAAGGTATAGATTTAAAAAAATTAGAATATGCCTTACTAGAGTTGGTTAATTACCATGACTCTATGAGGATCTATTTTAAAAATAATAAACAGTACTATGGTAACAAGATAGACAATATTCAATTGGAAATAATAAAAGATAACTCTGCTTTGAATGATTTGGACAATAGCTTCGACCTATCTCAACAACTGTATAAGTTCGTTTATATTAGTTCACAAAATATTCTCGGAATTATTTGCCATCATTTAATTATTGATACAGTATCTTGGGAAATACTTACTTCTGATCTCAAGGCGTTATATAATGGGCAAAAGCTCCCTCCTAAAGGGACAAGTTACAGACAGTGGGGAAATGCTTTAATAAATCGTCAAAATGATTTTATTGATAATTATCCGTGTGAATTTCAAGATTATGAAGTTCAGGAAAAGATTCAGTCTTCTGATTTCCAAATTTCAACTGATTTGACGGTTATTTTATTAAATAATATTAATAAAGTATATAATACATCTGTAAATGATATTTTATTGACTTCTTTGGCTAGAGCTTTGAATAGAATTTGGCCATCAGAAGAAACATACGTACAATTAGAGTCACATGGTCGAGCAAATATTGATCCAGATATTGATATTCAAAGGACCGTAGGTTGGTTTACTTCGATTTATCCACAAAAGATATCTATAGATTTAGTGAAGACAAAATTGTATTCTAAAGAAATACCAGATTTAGGAATTGGTTATGGAATTTTGAATGGTATAAAAACGGAGGACTTACCTCAGGTACTATTTAACTATCTAGGTCAAATTAGTGTTGCAGAAACAGAATGGTCTATCGTAAAAACAGATTTAGGTCCTATGTCTAGCTCTGAGCCTAATGAAAGTTTGGTTATTAATGGAGGCATATACCAAAAACAATTATTCATTGAACTGAGTGGGAAAATTAAAAATCTCGATTTGATTTCTCAATACTTAAAAGAAGAAATTATTAATTTAATTAATAATCTACATCAAATAACCAGAACATATTTGACATTAGATGATATTAATTATCTAATTGAGCAAGATAGTTTAGATAAAATTCAACATTCTGAAGAGATAATTGATATTTTACCCGCAAGTTCATTGCAACAAGGATTTATGTATCAATCTTTAAATAATTTTCAAAATGATAATGCCTATATGTGTGCATATACTTTTGAATACAATAGTTCAGTTGATGTTAATCTCTATAAACAGTCATGGAAATTAGTTCAAGAAAAATATCCAAGTCTTAGACTATCTTTAGATGTTGTGGACGGGGAAGTTGTTCAAATAATACATAAAAAAGGAAAACTAGACTTTGAGTATATTGAAACTGATGAAATTGATAGATTAATTTTAAAAGAGAGAAATAATTTATTCACACTCTCAGATGGTTCTTTATTCAGAGTAAGGCTTGTAAAAACATCAGATAATAGGTATATCTGTGTATTGATAAATCATCATGCAATTCTAGATGGATGGTCTAATTCACTTTTGATGAATAATATTCATAATTTTTATTATGAACTATTCACTAATAGTGATATTTCTATGGAAGTAGACGATGCATATATAGAAGGACAACGATTTATTCATAATAATTTAAAGAATGCTAAAAAATATTGGGATGAAAATCTTAACGAGGTAAGCCATCCGGACATTTCAGGTTTATTTAGAGTTGATAAATCCCAAACTAAAATTGAAGAAGTTAATCTTATTCAAAAACCGAGAGATCAGGTCTTTATTTTGGAAAATCCGATATATGATTCATTGAAACATTTCTCTAAAGCAAATGGAATTACAATAAATATAATTCTTCAATATGCATGGCATAAGCTTTTGAGTGTCTATGGTGGAATCAAGGAAACGACAATTGGTGTCGTCAATTCAGGACGACAATATCCAATTAACGGAATTGAAGACAGTGTAGGTTTATATATTCAAACAGTACCTATTCAGTTTGAACACAGTAACACTGATTTGAAATTAGCCCTTAGCTCTCTGCAGACCATTAATCAAAGTGCTTTAGCCAATGGTGGTGTAAATTTAGCAGAATTACAGACTAACAGAACTAGATTATTTGATACTGTGTTTATTTATGAAAATTATCCATTAGAATCAAATGACCTTCCTGAATCAAATGCTAAACTAGAAATAGACGATGTACAAGCAGTTGAAAAGCTCGATTATCCAGTAACTATTGTAGTTTTTGAAAAGAACAGTAATTTATATTTACAGTGTAAGTATGATGATGAACTTTTTGAAGAAGACACAATAGAAAAATTATTTAAATTTATGAGTAGTATTGTCAAACAAATTGTTACTGACATTCCTTCTTTAACGTACGTTGAATCTACTCCTAAATTTAATGTTGCAAGATACACACAATCAACTATTGTTGAAAAATTTGAATTGCAAGCATTAATGAAACCAAATATAACGGCTTTAAAATGTGGTCATACAGAATTAACTTATTCTCAACTAAACAGCTTATCAAATATTTTTGCTAGAAATTTAATAACAAAATTTAATGTTCAAGTTGGAGATAGAGTTCCATTGTTATTGGAAAAATCAGAAAAAATGGTTATTGCTATTTTGGGAATATTAAAAGCAGGTGCGGCGTATGTTCCTATGGCTACAAAGTTTCCATATGAGAGAATTAAGTATATTACAGAATTGGTTGATTCTAAAGTAGTTATTGATGAAAAAATTGCTGATGATTTACTAGCTGAAAGTTGTAATTCTGATAATTTGAATATTCTTATTGAGCCCAATTCATTAGCTTATATCATTTTTACATCAGGTACCACAGGGAAACCCAAAGGTGTAATGGTTGAACATAGGAACTTCTTATGTTATTTAGAAAATATGTTGTCAGCTATAAAATCGAATGGAACTGAAGATATTGAATTTGGATGTATCGCAGAGTATGTTTTTGACATTTTTGGTACTGAAATTTTTGGTCAACTATTAAGAGGTAAAACGGTTAGCTTATTTACAGGAACACCTGAAGAATTTCCTCAATATATGAGAAATAATAGAATTACAACGCTTCAATCAACTCCAGGAAAAATTAGTTACTTATTTCAAGATAATGATTATGACATATTAAGTACAGATTTAACCACAATTTTAGTTGGTGGTGAAAAGATGAATGATGCATTTGCAAAACGTTTTAAAAATCTCACTCTAATTAATATTTATGGTCCAACCGAAGGGACTGTATGGACGTCAATGAAGAAAGTTGACAACAATTACTCTAATATTGGGAAGCCTTTCAATAACTATGTTCATTATGTCTTAGATGAACAAATGAGATTGTTACCAGATGGAGCAATTGGTGAGTTATATGTTGGTGGACCTCAACTTTCAAGAGGTTATTATGGGAAACCTGAGCTAACCTCTAAAGTTTTTAGAAATAACCCATATAATTTGAATAATTTAGAAGAATATTCAAGAATCTATAAAACAGGAGATATTGTTAGACGTCTATGCAATGGTGAATTTGAATTGATTGGACGAAATGATTTCCAAGTTAAAATCAGAGGATTTAGGATTGAACTAGGCGAGATTGAATCAGCTATGTTGAAAATTCCAGAAATTGATCAGGTTTTAGCTATAGCATTAGGAGAAGAAGGAGATAAATATCTGGGCGTTTATTACACAGCCTCCAAGGAATTAACTAAAGAGTATATCGAAAGCATTATTTCACAATACTTAACAGATTATATGATTCCTTCAGGATATCAATATATTGATGAATTTCCTTTAACTATAAATGGGAAAATTGACAGACGTGCTTTGCCTACAATAGCTTATTCAAGTTCTGTAGATTTTGTCGCTCCAAGAACTTCTGAAGAAAAAGTAGTTAGAGATTGCATAGCGAATATACTAAATATAGATAATTCACGATTATCTATTTTAGAGAATTTCTTCAATATTGGTGGGGATTCAATTAAAGCAATTAAATTGATAAGTACTTTAAATAACAAATTACATCGTAATTTCGACATTAAAGTAATCTTCGAAAATAAAACAATTGAAAAAATTTCCGAATCATTTATGATATCAAACGATTCTTCAGATGATGTGAAGACCTTAAAGGTTGTTAAACAAAACTTTGATAGTGTAGAAAATCAAAGTTTATCGTATGCACAGAAACAGTATCTTGCAACTCCTAAGACAGCATACAGTAATGTAAAAATAGCATTTAAAATAAAAGAGCATGTTGATGTAAAAAAATTAATTTTTGCGCTTGAAAATGTGGTCAAGAGACATGAAATTTTGAGAACCAAGCTTTATGGAAATTATCAGTATATTTCGAAAGAGCCATTTATTGTAACACAGAGTGAAATAAATAGAGATGAATACTTTGCTCATATATTTGACTTAAGGAAAGAATACCCAATAAAAGCTAATATACAGAACAACATTTTTACATGTGTAATTGATCATATAGCTTTTGATGGGTGGTCAACGTCGCTTTTCCTAAGAGATATTGAAAGTTATTATTATGATGAAGTTCCAGCTGAGTTAAGATTCCAATACAAAGATTATGCAAAATGCCAGCAAGATTTCTTAAATAGTTCACAAATTGAACCACAATTAAAATTCTGGAAGGACGAATTTAGTAGTTATGTACCGTTAAAATCTTTTTACACTAAAAAAATAGATACTGTTACAAAAGACGGAGCAGATGAATATTTATATTTAGATGATGATTTATACCTAGAAATAAATCGATATGTAAACAATTATGGAACAACGTTACATAATTTCCTTCTTAGTATCTTCTTCCTATCAGTCATAAAAGTTAGTGGTCAAAAAAATATTTCCATTATGATTCCTAGTCTAAATCGAAGTGTAAGCGGAGTTGAAGATTTAATTGGATTGTTTATTAATAAATTTTTGGTTACAGTAAATATGAATGATAGCATTTCTTATAGAGAGTTTCTAAATGATTTGAATAGCAAAATTATTACTTATCAAAATAATCAGGATATTCCTTTTGAAATGATAGTAGATAAACTTAATTTAGATATGAGCGGATATAAACTTTATTTTGGTATTCAAGGATTTAAAGGAGAGGCTTTAAAAAATTCTACTATTTTTGAAGCTCTGCCAGAGATGAATGGTAAAGATCAAAAAGATGCGTTCAGCGATTTAACTATTTTCGTTTGGGGACAAAATATTGATTTTAACTTCGCTAAATCTACATTTAATAGAGAGGAGATTTTGAATTTCATAAATATATACAAATCAATATTATGTAAAGTCTTAAAAAATAATAATCTTAGATTAAATACAATTATTAAAAAAAAGTAAAAGGAGAATACAAATGTTAGTAGACATGTTAAAAGGAAAAATTCATAGAGCAACTGTTGTTCAAGCGGAATTAGATTATGTTGGTAGTATTACTATTGATAAAGCATTGATGGATGCTAGTAACATTCTTGAATATGAAAAAGTACAAATTGTGGATGTTAATAATGGCAACAGATTTGAAACATATGTAATTGCTGGACCAAGAAATTCTGGAATCATTTGTTTGAATGGAGCAGCTGCACGGTGTGTTTCTGTTAATGATAAAATTATTATCATGTGTTACTGTCAAATGACTCCTGAAGAAGCCAAAGATGCTAAGCCATACGTAGTACTTGTAAATGATAATAATGAAATTATTAAAGAAGTTAGATATGAAAAATATGGAGTCCTATCAGAAGAATTGGTGAATGAATGAAAGAACGAGAATATCTAACGCCTGTTACAGAAAATTTTTTACATGCAATTGGTGTAGGTATTGAGTCATTTAAATTAGCTGTAGAGTATAAACTAAATCCTGTGGTTGCCTTTATTGCAGGCAGCCTACATGATTTAGGAGGTGCTATACCTAATAAAGATCGTGTAAAAGTTGCTGAATCGTGTGGATTGACACTTTGTAAGGAAGAAGTAGAGTTTCCTTTATTAATCCATGCTAAACAGGGTGCGTACTTAGCAAACAAATTATTTGGTATACATGATAATGAAATTTTAGACTCAATACTCTACCATACGACATGTGTTGAAAATGCATCTGATATGGTAAAAATTGTTTTTTTAGCTGATAAAATTCATTGGGATAGGAATGGAATCCCTCCTTATTTAGACGATTTAAAAGATGTGTTAGGAATTTCTTTGGATAAGAGTTGTGAGATATTTTTAGAATGGTTGTGGAATGATAATAAAAAACTAGTCATCCATCCATTATTAAAAAATAGTTATGATTATTATTGTAGGAGAAAAAGTCCTTCCTCTGATTATTTTATTGAATATAATACGGAGTTGGACAAAAATATTATTGTGAACTATTCTTTGGATAAAATCCAAAATGAATATATTAAAATTTTTGCTTCTTTATTACCTATAGTAGATAATTATTATAATGGATACACAGCTCAAAGCGATTTTTATAATCATTTTTTAGCCTCTGTTATTTCAAATTCTTCAAATACTATTAAGCTATTTAATCCTTTAAAGATTGAAGAGTATATAGATATTGAGAAATATAGTGATAATTTTTTTAGTAATTTAAACATTTATTTTGCTAAAAATGAATTTAATATTTCTGATATGAATATTTTAAATTTAGTAGATGATAATTCAAATTTCGAAATCTCCAATATAGATTCAACGAAAGTGATATCATATTTGATAAATAAAAGTTATGGGAAGTAGAATATATGAAGCAAAATTTTTTAACTACTGTTTATGAACATTCTAGAACAAATCCTTCGAAGATAGCTCTAATTGATAGTGACTCAGTCCTTAGTTATGCGGAATTAATATCAGATGTTGAAAAAAAGATTTCCGATTTAAGTAAATATGAGTTTTATAATAAAATTGTGGCCTTACAATTTCCACGAGGCATAGAATTTGTAGTAACCGTTTTAGCATTAACAAAAATGGGAATTACGTTTATTCCTCAAGATATTACCCAACCAGAAGAGAGATTGAACATGATGTTAGAAATCTCTCATGCAAATTATGTTATAAAATATATAGATAATATTTATTCTGTTCAGGAATTGAATAGTAAGGAAAATACGACAAATGCTTGGGCGATCTATTTCACATCTGGTTCAACAGGTTTACCCAAAGCTGTTGAAATACCAAAAGAGAATGTTGAAAATACAGTAATTTGGGAGAAAGAATTATTTAACTTATCTGAAAAAGATAACATGGCCTTGTTTACTGCTTATTCTTTTGCGATTAGTTATATTGAGTTGTTTTCAGGATTATATGCACAATGCACATTGCATATATTGGATGAGAAAATTAGGCATGATTTTAATTTGCTTGAAAATTATTTAAATGCGAATCAAATTACATTTATGAACACAACTGCCTCAATTGGTGAATATATAATAAGAAAAATGAAACTAAATCATTTACGTGTTCTAACTTTGTCTGGTCAGCGATTTCCCAATGTTAATTTAGATAGTATTACGTATAAAGTTTATAATGTATATGGGAATACAGAATGTGGAGCAGCTACAGCCATTGAAATAACTAAAAAAACTAAGATTATTACTATCGGGAAGCCTGTTAGAAATATGGGAGCAGTTATTTTGAATGAAAGTAATGAAGTACAGAACAATGGAGTGATAGGAGAATTATTTTTGTTCGGACCTCAAGTTGCTTTTGGATACTATCTAGATTTTGAAGCCACAAGAAAAACATTCATTACTGTAGATATTAATGGCAAGAGCGTTTATGGCTATAAGTCAGGTGATTTTGCTCGAATTTTAGATGATGGTTCTATCCAATACTTTGGTAGAAAGGATAGACAGTTTAAAATTAATGGTGTAAGAATTGACTTAAGTGAAATAGAAAATACTTTAAAAGATATTTTACCGGATATTCAGCAAAGTTACATTTGTGTACGAAATAATAAAATTTTTTGCTGGATAGTTCAAGAATCCCCTATGGATGAAGAGGAAGTGATAAGAGAGATTGGACGTGTTTTGCCCGAAATAATGGTTCCAAACAGGATTATAAAAGTAAGTCATCTTCCTTTGAATGGTAATGGTAAGACGGATGAGCTGAAATTATTTGAGTCTCTAAATCAACTTTTATTAGTTGAGGATAAGAGGGTTTTATCTAAAAAAGAGGCTGAGATGGAAAAGTATCTAAAAAAATCATGGAGTGAAATTTTAGGAATTTCGGAGGAGAATATAAGTTTTCAGAGTGATTTTAAAAAAATGGGTGCAACATCTCTTCAAATAATGGAATTGGGAATCAAAATATTGCATGATCTAGATAAGATGGTAAATTTTATTGAGATATACAAAAATTCAAAATTATGTAATTTAGCTAATCTACTACTTAGAGATGACTTTAAGCCTATTTATACTTTTGTTGAGAGAGATTCAATGATGGGAAGCGCAACGCCATTATTTGTTATTCATTCTGGTAATACTGGAAGTGATGTATATAGACCACTTTTTGAGAATATCATTAACCCTAAATTTCCTATATATATAATTGAACCTTATAATCTCTTGAGGCAGGGGGATAGGATAAATGGAATTGAGAATATTGCTGAATTCTATATTAATTTAATTAAAAACTTTTCTTGTGAAAGAGGTTGTAAAAAAATTAAATTGATGGGATGGAGTTACGGTGGGGTTGTAGCAAGCGAGATGTGTTATCAGTTAGCTAATTATGATTTGAAGGTCGATGAATTAATCATTTTAGATGCCCCGTTTTATCTTGAATCCGAAGATTATGATTTAGCAATTCAAAGAGAAAAAAATGGCTATTACAGACAGTATTTTGAAAATACACATATATTTGAAGGGATGAACAAGCTTAATGTAACAACAGAACATTTAATTCAAAATAATCATGAGGTATTTAATGATCTATTTAATTATGTTCCTAAGAAAATAATTAATACAGAGGTTACATTCGTTCGAAGTGTAGTTGAACAAAGACCTTTGAGTAATCAACAAATAAGGACATTGTTTGACTCAGCAGCCATAGTTGATGTAGAATCAAGGCACGATTATCTTTTTGTTGAAAGAAAAACTAGAGAAATTATACGAAATATTTTACACATAAAAGGTTAGTATATGATTAAAATACTGTATTATCAATATTATGATTTTCAAAATTTCGATTTTGTTTTGAAGTTTACAAAATTATCATCCATATCAAGATATAATTATTCGAATAGTTTTTATCGTAAAGAAGATGTCTTTAATTCTGCTCTAGCATATACACTTTTATGTTTAGGGGAAAAACAATTTGGTTTAGAGATTTCAAGAGAAGATAATGGGAAGCCTTATATAAAAGGAAGCGATATTTCAATTTCTTTTTCTCATACAACAGGATTAGTAGCAATTGCTATTTCTGACCATAATATTGGAATTGATTGTGAAAAAATTGATATGATAGATAATGAAATAAAAAATATAACTTTTTCTGATTTAGAAATAGCACATTCTGAAAGTAATCCTTATTACTCTACTCTTTTTTGGACTGGAAAAGAATCCTTAAGTAAGCTAAAAAATGAAGATTGGTATAGTACAAAAAGGACAGAATTGTATATTGAAGATAATATGCTTAAAGATAAAAATAATGAAATAAGTTTTTATTATAACGTGGTTTCAAATGGGGTGATTTGTCTAGCAAGTAATCTCTTTCGGGAGGAAGTCATTTGTAGAGAGGTAACAGAAAAAGAGATACGAAATTTTTGTTTATATAACATATATTAATGATGGTATTGAATAATCTTATTTTTCAGTATATAATATCAAAACAGGGTTGTTTCAATCCGTAGAGCGTGGTTAACATTTTATATTTTTAGTATAATCCTTCCCACGAAGCTATTTTGTAGTTAGAAAACATGGACAAAGATGATGTTTTATGAGTATTTATAAAAATTTTGAATATAGGGTTTACCCAACAGACGAACAAAAAAAGTGGTTTGAAGAACATTTTGAAGTGAATAGGTTTCTTTATAACCATTTGTTATCTATGAGTATAAAGAAATACAACACGGAAGTTGATGAAAGATTTCTACGATTAATTAAAGATATTGATTTTTATTCGGAAAAGATTCAACAATGGACTCAAATAGATTACGAAAAATTATATAAGAAGGCTAAAAAAGGTGTGAAAATTTATTCTAAAAATGAATTTTCCAAGTTAATTACAAAAGCAGTGAATAATCCAGATTTTCCATGGGTTAATAAAAGTTATGATGGAAGAGCCATGAGAGAAGTGGCGACAAGCGTGGACACTGCATATAAAAACTTTTTTAAAGGAAAAGATTTTCCAAGATTTAAAAAGAAGTACTCAGTTCGAACATTACGTTTCCCTGTGAGTAAACAAGGTGAGTGGTATTCTATACGTTTTGAAAGCGATAAAATTTTAGTTTTGCCTAAAAAAATAAAACTAAGAATTGTACAACATAGACCATTTGAGGGAGAAGTTATAGCTGCAACTATAAAAAAAGCTCAAAGCGGAAAGTGGTTTGTAACTATTTTATCTCGAGTAGATCCACCAACTCAATTGATAAAAACAGGGGATATTATTGCTTTGAATAGAGGGGTTAGAGAGTATATGATTGGTTATGACTCTAATCATAAATTAATTAATTATGCTCCTTTTGTTAAAGATCCAACTTTAATAAGCAAAATTAATAAGTTGCATAAAAAACTTTCTCAAAAATATAAATCCGCTAAACAAGAGTCTAGAAGTTTAAGAGATTCTAAAAATTACCAAAAAAATAAAGAATCGCTTGCTAGATTATATGAAAAGCTAAAGTTTCAAAAAGAGTATTATTTACAACAATTATCCAGAAAAATTATTGAGGATTACGATTTAATAATTTTAGAAAGTTTATCAATAAAAGAATTAGCTAGTTCTAATATTGGTGAAAAAGTAAAAAGTGGAGAGAGGATTGTACAGAGGCGATTTTCAAAAAAAATAATGGGTATGTCTCATTATAGATTAGAAACTTTATTGAAAGAAAAGGCGGAGCTATATGGAAAAAGAGTAGTGATGCTACCTAAAGGATTTAATTCTAACGGAGTTTGTTCTGAATGCGGTACTATTTTTGAAGAATCTATTCCCTTAAATAATAAGGAATTCATTTGTCCGAATTGTAATATTAAAATTACTCGAGGAGAGAATTCAGTAAAAAATATTTTAAGAGAAGGGATGAAGTATCTATAATAATTATAGATATAGATGAATTATGGTTCAATCAATTAATACAAGTGTGGATATAGTCCAAAAAGCAACGTCATTTTCTGGAATAACAGATTATGGACAAATTATGATTGGGGATAAAGGTTTTGAATTTTTTAATGAGCAAAATGTAGAAAATTATATTCAAATTCCTTGGCAAGAAATTGAATATGTGATTGTATCAATAATTTTTAAAGGAAGATGGATTCCACGTTTTGCAATTCAAACTAAGAAAAATGGCCTATATTCATTTGCTTCAAAAAAACCTAAAGTTGTTTTAAGAGCAATAAGAAGTCATATAGGACCTGAAAAAATTGTAAAATCATTAAGCTTCTTTGAAGTTTTAAAACGAGCCCTTTCTAAAAAATAATTTAACAGTAGCTATATTGAAAAGTTCTAAAGTTTATTTGACTTTGGGGCTCTTTGTCAACTGTAGTGGGTTAACGAAAAGTCATACCCTGGAGAGAACCGAATTGGTTCTCTCCTTTTTGATATTTAAAGCGATGAGGATTCTAGTTTTAAAGTTGTCAAAGTTCCGAAAGCCGAAAGCATTTCGCTTGATGACTTTGATGAGGTTGTTAGTGGCCTCTAGCTTTGCATTTGAGTAAGGGAGGCCAAGAGCGTTGATAATTTTATCTTTGTCCTTGAGAAAGGTTTTAAAAACAGTCTGAAAGATAGGATTTATACAAGAAATTGTTTCTCCAATGAGTTCAAAGAAATGTTCATCTTGTTTCTCTTGAAAATGAAAAAGTAAGAGCTGGTAGAGTTCATAGTGTTCTCTGAGTTCTTGAGAGTATGCAAGGAGTTTTTTCAGAATCTCTTTGTTGGTCAAATGCATACGAAAAGTCGGACGATAAAAGCGTTTATGACTTAGTTTTCGACTGTCTTGTTGAATGAGTTTCCAGTAACGTTTCAGTGCCTTATATTCGTGCGATTTTCGATCCAATTGATTCATGATTTGGATGCGAAGACGACTCATAGCACGGCTAAGATGTTGTATAGTAGATTGAATCTAGAACAGTACACTACAACTGCTAAAAATATTTCTAGAAATTAGTTTGACTTTCCTAATCTCTCTGTTCGCATCTTATTTCAATCCACTATACAATGTGAAAACGATCGAGGACAATTTTAGCAGAAGGAAAGAGTTTCTTAGCGATGTCGTAGTAGGGGCTAAACATGTCCATGGTAATGACTTTAACGCCGTTTCGGACCTGTCTGGAATAGCGAAGGAAGTGATTGCGAATCGTTGCTTGAGTTCGTCCATCTAGGATAGCTATGATTTTATTTGAATCAAAATCCTGTGCAATGAAGCTCATCTTGCCTTTCTTGAAACTGTACTCACCCCAACTCATATGTGCTGGCAGGCAGTTGAGATTCGCCTTAAACTCGAATTCTTTTAGTTTGCGAATGACGGTTGACGTGGAAACTGCTAAGCTTTCAGCGATGGCCGTCATAGAGACTTTCTTGATTAATTTTTGAGCGATTTTCTGCTTGACGATGGTTGCGATTTGGTGGTTCTTCTTGACTAAGGGAGTCTCAGCAACAGCTACTTTCCGACAGACTTTACAGCGGAAACGGCGTTTTCTCAATCGAATCATAGTCTTGTATCCCGCACACTCTAAATAGGGGATTTTCGATTCTTTTTGAAAGTCATATTTAGCCATTTGTCCTTGGCAGTGGAGGCATTTAGGCGCAGGATAATCTAGCTTAGCGATGATTTCTTTATGTGTACCAGCATCTAGAACAGCCAAAATAGTGATGTTAGGGTCTTTAATTCCGAGTAAGTTTGTGATAAAATTTAATTGTTCCATAAGATTCTTTCTAATGATGGTTTGGTCGCTTTTCATTATAGGTCTTATGGGACTTTTTTTCTACAACAAAATAGGCTCCATAATTCCTAAAGTGATTTTACCCACTACAGAAATTATAGAGCCGACTTTGGAACTTTTTATAATAGTGACTTTAGTCAGTCCTGCTCTGAAGTAAAGAATAATAATTCAACACTATGCTACTACGCACTGGAAATCATACAAAAAGTATCCCAGTATACACTCCAAGATATAGACAAAAAGTTATTTATAATCAATATCGAAGAAATTTATGTGAAATTTTTCTCAGTTCCGTATTTTTAGATAGTAAGTGATGAGTTAAGAGCAAAGAGTCCTAAGCAAAGTGAAAGACTCTATTTTTAGATGTTGGCCGATAAAATAGACTTTTGGCCAATCGCTCAAGTTCCCCATATAGTAAGTTGATAAGGTTGAAGACTGTTTTCTATAATAGATGCTTTCTTCAACCTTTTTCTTTTTATGATAAACTATATATCTTTTAGGAAAAGCTTGATATAACCTTTGGCGATTAAATATCAGAAGGTTATATTAAGACTTTCTTTATTGTAGTTTGAATAGATAGGTCGCTGACTTTAGCTAACACAGTCTTTTTAAAATTCTTATGCATATTTTGCATAAAAAAATAATTTTGATTATCTTCGATTTACAATATGAGTAAGAGGCTTATTAATGTATATCAGATTAAGAAATTTGAGAGAGGATAAAGACTGGTCGCAGAGGCAAGTTGCTAACTATCTCCACTGTTCACAATCCGCCTATTCTAGGATAGAAAGTGGTAGACAGGACATCCCTACATCATTTTTAAAGAAACTGGCTAAATTATATAAAGTAACTACAGATTATATTTTAGAAATGGATAAGTCTAGCTATTAATAGTTTTTAGTTCATTGACAACTGAATAAACCAAGGTGGGACTTTATTTATTTGTGGAGCAACTTAGTTTGATTCGCCATGACAAGAGCGATAAAAAATCAGCTATAAAATAGAGTGGTTCTCTATGTGCCATGAGACAAATAATGATAATGATACTTCTGCACGTTCAGGCTGCCATCGTAAAAGGACAGTGGGTGAGATTCCCATGAGTGATTTAACCAGTCATACCTACTGAGGTATAATTTTGAAATAAAAGGAATTAAAAATATGGAAAAAACAAGTACAGGTGCTGAATTATCGCCGATATCGATTGAAGGTTATAAGGTTAGGGTAAAAATAACAGATAAGCCTTTAAGTCTTACCGATATACTAGATGATTTATTGGGACGACAGCTAGAAAAAATTTAAATTTTTAGCGGACAAGGTCGCATAAATTATGTAAAATAATAGTGTAGAACCTCAATCCTTAATCGGTAAGCACCTAAAACTGATTAAGGAGAAACTAATGACACAAGCATGTATTTATTTACGCTTATCACGTGATGATGGAGATAATATTGAAAGTAATTCGATTATCAATCAACGCTCACTGTTACGTGACTATGCTAGAAATCATGACATTACTGTTTTAGAAGAATTTGTGGACGATGGTATCAGTGGCTTAACCTTTAATCGCCCTGATTTCAATCGTATGATGGCAAAGGTTGGTGAGAGAAATATTGATACCATCATTGTCAAAGACTTATCTCGCTTTGGAAGAGACTATATCGAAACAGGTAAATACCTTCAAAGAGTATTTCCAGCAATGGGAGTTCGCTTTATCTCCGTTAATGATCATTATGATAGCTTGACTGCAGATGTGAACGAAACCCATTTAGTGATGCCAATCAAAAGTCTCATCAATGATAGTTATTGTCGAGACATTTCCACAAAAATCCGAAGTACGCAAAAGGCAAAACGTCAAAAAGGAGAATTTATTGGTGCTTTTGCGCCCTACGGCTACCGTAAGGACGAGTATCAGCGCAATCATTTAGTAGTTGATGAGGCTGTTCGACCGATTATTGAGAAAATTTTTGCACTCAAGTTAGAGGGCTACTCGTCCAATCGCATTGCAGATTACCTCAATCAGCTTGGTATTGAGACACCTCTCCAACATAAGAAAACCTGTCATGAAAAATTGAGAGGATTTTCTGGGAGAAGCAATCAATGGCAAGCGAAACTGGTCAATCGTATTCTCACAAATAGAGTCTATACAGGAACCTTGGAACAAGGCAAACAAACCAAGTTGAATTATAAATCGCAACGCTCTCTCAAAGTTTGTCCAGAGGATTGGATTCGAGTTGCTAATGCGCATGAGGGAATCATCTCAGAGAGTACCTTTACTATTGCCAATAACTTGTTGCTGCGTGATGTGAAGCATGGCAAGAAGGAGCCCTCTTTATTTGCAGGCTTGCTCTTTTGTCAAGATTGTCAGTCACAGATGGTTCAACGAAAAGTTCGTTATCAAAATAAAGACAGCTTTAGTTATATTTGTGGGACTTACAATAAGGGACAGGGTTGTAGTCGGCACACCATCAAGCAAGAAACCTTACACCAGGTGGTATCAAAACTGATTAACCAACATCTTGTGAAGAAATCAGCTTTGATAGAACAGCTTCCAAAATTACTTGAAAAAGAACACTTTTTGGAGATTGACTTTACTTCACTAGTGGCTAAGCGTAAGCAGTACGAACATCTTCTTCAAACACTCTTTATAGACTTGGATGATGGTTTGATCAATGAGTCAGAGTATCAGGAATTTCAGACACATTACCGTCAACAATTGAAACAGATTGAAGAAACTATTCATCACAAAAAACAGGTGGCTCAGGAACTGTATCTTAAACTACAAAACCGCGATGTCTGGTTAAAGCAGTTGAGTGACTCCAAAGAAGGGCTTTTCAATCGAATGACTCTAGTCACCCTACTGAATCGCATTGAAATTGGTGAGGGGCAAGAGCTAACCGCAGTCTTTCATGATATGGAAGAAATGAACCTCCTCCAGCAGTTTTCAACCATTGAAACGGAGGTGTTTTAATGGCTCGTACCAAAAATCGCTATCGTTTAGAAGCAGATGAAAAAAGGACATCATCAACTTATCAAACAGGTATCTATGTCCGTCTCTCGAAGGAACGAACAGAAAGCTGGCGAAACAAGTCGCAATCCATTGGTACACAAGAAAGTTTAGCCAAAACATTTGCCAAAGAAAATGGTTTAACCGTTGTGAAAACCTATATCGACTATGAGTATTCAGGTACTCAGTTTGACCGCCCTGCCTTTCAAGAGATGATGGAGGATATTAAGAAGGGAACCATCAATTGTATCTTGATTCGTGATTTATCACGATTAGGACGAGATTACATTGAGATGGGACGACTGATTGATAAGGTCTTTCCCTTTTTAGGGGTTCGCTTCATCTCTATCAATGACCATCTGGACACCTTGCATGGTTTGGAAGAGAAGAAATCTTTTGAAGTTGAAATCAAAAATCTGGTCAACGACTTATACTCTAAGGACATCTCAAAGAAGGTCACTTCATACGTGATTCATCAGGCTAGTCAAGGGTATTTTCTAGGAAGATTTGCGCCTTACGGTTACCAAATAGAGAAGCAAGAAGGTGGCAAAAAACTCATCATAGATCCTGTAGTAAAACCCATTCTTCATTCTGTCTTTGAGCAATTTTTAGATGGTAAGTCGGTAGCACAAGTTACGAACTACCTCAATCAATCAAAGGTAGCAATTCCAACAACCTATCGTCACACAGGGCAGCTCTATCAAAGTGATACTGATGCGCCACAGTGGAGAGCCTCAACGCTTTTGCGACTGATTCAAAATCCTGCTTATCAAGGTCATCTGGTGCAACGTCGGACGAACAATCACTTAACAGAAACTGATTTTATCCGAGTAGAGCAGGCACATGAAGCCTATATCAGTCAGACAGAATTTGAGAAAATCCTCTCAGCACTTCATAGTAGACGTAGTGTAAAAAAGAGGACAGAGCCTAAAACACCGAATCGCTACAAGGGATTGATTTACGCTACAGGTAACTTCAAACAGATGTATCGTTATTGTCGACACTTTTCAAATCAGAAATCCGATTATGATTACTATTACTTTATGGATTATGTCTATAACCCTTTTAAATCTGAAAAGCAGACTGTTTACATCAGTGAGGTGGCTTTAGATAAAATTATTGCTAGGCTACTTCAAACTGAGATGACATGCTTGGGGACGCTAGAAGAGCTTTTACCGAGGTTACAAGCGACCAAAGAGGAGCGACAGAATGATTATCAACAGCGAATCAAACAACATCGTCAAACCATTTCTTCGTTACAGAGTGATTTGAGTGATTTGTATGCTTCTTACCGCTTATTAGGTGTGGACAAAGAAAGGTATCTGGCTCAAAAATCAGAAAGGCAAGCCAAGATTAGAACGCTCTCTCATGAAGTGATTAATTGTGAACACGCTATCGGTAAAGTTGAGGAAGAATATCACCATCAGGTTGTTTGGTTAAAAGCTTTAGCGAGTTGCCAACAGGTAGATGTTATCACGGCAGACTTATTAAGAGCGGTGATTGAACGCATTGAAGTCAGTGTAGATAAAGAAGTTGCAGTAACCTTTACCTGTCAGATGGGAGGTGATTGGGATGCCTAAAATTGCTTTATACCTCCGTTTATCTGTGGACGAAGCAAACACAGACGAGAGTAATTCCATTATCAATCAACGTCTCTTGTTAAGTCGTTACCTAGACCATAATCCAGAGTTTCAGACCTTTCAACGAGAAGAATTTGTGGACGATGGTTTTTCAGGAACCAGTACAAATCGTCCTGCTTTCCAACGGTTGATGGCTAGTGTTAAGTCAGGAGCTATTCGCCATATTCTTGTTAAAGATTTATCACGCTTTATGCGTGACTATCTGGAATTGGGCAATTACCTAGAGAATATCTTTCCTTTTCTAGGCGTGCGCTTTATTGCTTTAAATGACCAATACGATAGTAAAACATCTGAACAGAATGGACTGGAGATAGATGTCCCTTTTAGAAATTTATTGAATGATTTTTATGCCAAGGACGTCTCGGAAAAAGTCAAAAGTGCCATGAATACCATGAAACGTTCAGGGAAGAACATGAGCTGGTTACCTCCTTTTGGTTATCTTAAAGACCCAGAAGACCGCTTTAAGATTATCATTGATGAAGAGGTTGCCTCAATTGTGCGACGTATATTTCGTCTCAGTATTGAGGGGATGGGAGATCAAAAAATCGCCCAGATTCTGAATCAAGAGCAGACCATCACGCCAGCTGAGCGCAAGATGCAGGTCAGTCAGGCCAGGTATCGAAAGACGATGATTCTGACAGTTGAGCAAAAAAGAAATGTCTGGACTAAGGGAAGTATTCGACAGATTCTTAAAAACGAAGCTTATAAAGGAACTTATCTATTTAATACTCGAACCTATATCAGGGGAAAGCATGTCAGACGACCAGAGTCAGAGTGGGAGAGAATTGAGAATAACCATGAAGCAATCGTAAGTACAGAAGTCTTTGAGCAAGCGCAACAAGCAAGAAAAGTTCGACAGGGAAGTCAGTCTAGCAGTTTGTCACAAAAGACAGAAAAGTCTATTTTGACCGGTTTAGTTTTTTGTGAACACTGTGGACATCGACTGTCTTTACGACACAATAAAGGACAAATTGGTTATTTTTATTGTGGCTACTGCAAGGGACAAGGTCATTCTGTAAGTTTTTGTCGTTTGGATAAGATTGAAGCATCTATTTTGGAAGCTTTGTCATGTTATTTGGAATCTTCTGCTCAATTGAAAGCAAGTACCGAGACTGCACGTGGCATAGAACGCCTAAAAGCTAGAAAACTGGAACTGTTTCAAGAGTATAAGGAGTGCTATATAAGTAGAGATATGTATCTCGATAAAAAAGTAGCCATAGATGAACAGGTCACAAGCTTAGAGAAAGCACTCATAGCAGAGCAGAAACCTCAATTATCGACTAAGGGATTGACGAAAGAGATTGTTGAAGCTCACGTTGAAAAGATAGTGGTAGATTGTCTAGGTTTCTTTGAGGTAATATATAAATCGTGAAAGAAGAGGTTTGTCTGACAAGTCTCTTTCTTGTGGTCAAGAAATATGATATAATCTGGTTATTAAATTAAAGAAAAGTGCGTCATTTTCTTGACATGAGAGGGAGCTGAAGAAGAGACTGAACCCGTTAGCGCCAGTGAAGAAAACTTGTCTGTTCAGTTAGGTGATGTCTTTCAATTAGGCGACCACTTTCTCATGTGTGGAGACAGCACTAACCCTGAGAACTTAAAGCGCCTCTTAGGAGACAAGCAGGTTGACCTCTATGTCACCGATCCGCCTTACAATGTGGACTATAAAGGTAAGACAAGCGAAGGCTTAACTATCCAAAACGATGCCCTCCCACAGGAAGCTTTTCGTCAGTTTTTAGAAGATAGCTTTCGAGCAGTAGATGCTCACTTAAAAGCAGGAGCTGGTTTTTACATCTGGCATGCGGACAGTCAACGTTTAGCTTTTTCAGAAGCTATGGCGGCTGTTGGCTGGTTAGAAAAACAAACACTCATTTGGGTGAAAAATCGCTTTGTTCTTGGACGCCAAGATTATCAGTGGCAACACGAACCGTGTCTTTATGGCTGGAAGACAGGAGCAGGTCACTATTTTGTCCGTGATTTTACGCTATCTACTATCCTAGAGAGCGACTTGGAACAGCAAAGTAAGGCAGACTTAATGGCTTTGATTCGAAGTTATCAGGAGCAGCAACCCACAACTATTCTGCGTGTCAATCAACCAGAACGTAATGGTGACCATCCTACCATGAAGCCACTAGCTTTGATTGAACGCTTGGTGCGCAATTCTAGCCGTAGGGGTGATTGCGTTTTAGACAGCTTTGCAGGATCAGGGACAACGCTTTTAGTCTGTGAGCAGTTAGGACGCATCAATTATTCGATGGAACTTGATCCCTTTTATGTTGAGCGGATTATTCGTCGTTTTGAAAGAGAAACAGGAAAAACAGCCGTAAAGCTCGAGGGAAGCTTGAACAATAGAAATGGAGAATAGCATATGGCAAACGAACATAATTTAATTCCAATACAAGGCCGAAGTAAACAGAAAATTCAAGATATGGGGCGAAAAGGAGGACTTGCCTCTGGGAAAGTGAGACGTCAAAAAGCAGAGTTACGCAAGGCTTTTCAAATGCTTCTGACAGCAGAGGTTAATAATGAACAGATGAAAGCCTTACTCGTCAGCTTAGGTTATGAACCGACAAATGAGATGGCACTCGCCTTAGTGATACTACAAAAAGCTCTAAACGGTGACATTAGAGCTTTTGGACAAATAAGAGAGATTATTGATATGCACTAGTGCTTTAATGTATTTTATGGACTATAAGTAATATATTAATCATTTTGGTAAATATAAAAAGTGAATAAGGAGATTAAAAAATAAAAAAGTTGATTTTCGGAATTGTCAATAAGCATTTGATTTCACAATATTTATCAAGTTCAATTTAATTGTTAAATGACGCTACACTTATGGATTAACTAGCTAGTTGTAATAGATTGTATTATAATTCGAATATTGTAGACTGTTTGGGTTTCTTTAAAGTGATTTATAAATAGCAAAGAAAGTGACTATTTATTGAAGTCATTTCTTCTGCTTTTTTGCAGGCTCACTTTAAGATTATAAAAACTAACCCCACTTTTTCTGTGGCCCTTTTTTAGACACAGAGTTATAATGTGACAGTAAAATGAATCGAAGGAGGATATATGGAAAAACATAATCTCAAAGTTGAAAATAAAATAAATCTCCTTGAAGTTGAACAGCGTATGATAACATCTTTTCGAGAGATGATACCTCACGTTCACCATTTAGCTGACTTGTTTTTAAAAGAACGATTCGATATCACCTTACCTATAACACCAGAAGAAAACCTAGTTTATGATGTTCTTTTGTTAATTTAAGGCAAGCTGAGTCGTATTTTGAATATGCCTGTCGAGCGGATGATTTAGAGGATTTTGATTATTGGATGAATCAGTTGACAGAGGAGATGCTTTATGTTTGGAATATGGAGGTGAGAACTGGGAAGAAATAGTTGAATTTAAGAATTGAATACGAATGAAAACACTTCTTAATAGAAGTGTTTTGCTATGCAAAGTAGAATCATTCTCTTGACATTACAGGGGGATAGAAAGGGAGTAAAGAATAATATTAAACATGCAATAGATTTTTACTGCATAAGAATATCCTTCTAGGTTTTTATTTATAATTTGTCCCAAAAAAATTGACTTTGTCCCAAAAGTGTAGTATCATTTTATAGAAGGAGGATTGAGTCATGAAAAAATCAGATGTTCTTGATTTAATAAAGTATCATTATGAGAGCAAAGAGACAGAATTCAGAAATCAAAGCATAGCTATTGCTCGAAATTTTGATAAACATGGAGATACACAATTAGCACAATATATTATGGGGATGATATCTCAAAGTGATAGGTTAGTACCACAAATAGAGAACACAAGTGAGTATTTGACTCCTGCTAAATTAGATATTGGTCCTCTTCCATTGCCACTTCCCATTATGAATGACTTAAAAGGAATAATAAACGCCGTTAATCATCACATTGGAATAAATAAATTCTTATTTGTAGGGTCACCAGGTACTGGAAAAACTGAAAGTGTGAAGCAGGTGACTAGACTTATTGGCAAAGAATTACTTGTGGTAGATTTTAGTTACCTAGTTGATAGTAAACTAGGACAGACAGTTAAAAATTTAGCAGCTCTTTTTAATGAAATCAATCATTTGCCTTTTAAGCAAAATTATATCATCCTTTTTGATGAAATTGATTCTATCGTATTGGATAGGGTTAATCAGAATGATTTAAGAGAAATGGGGAGAGTAACTTCTGCTTTTTTAAAAGAGTTAGATAGATTATCTCCAGAGATTATACTCATTGCCACAACGAATCTTTTTGAAAATCTTGATAAAGCAGTTACTAGAAGATTCGACGCTATAATTGATTTCGATCGCTATTCTGATGATGACAAGGTTGAAGTTGCTGTGGTTATTTTGACGGAGTTATTGAAACAATTCAAAAATGTAGCAAGAGATCTGAAGTTATTTAAGAAAATTATTTATAGTTCTGGGACTATACCGAATCCTGGTGACTTGAGGAATTTAATAAGAACTTCACTGGCATTTAGTGATCCGACAGATCCACATGACTATCAAAAACGTTTATTAAGGAGTTTGCATAATGGAAGGAATTTATCTATTTCTAAATTATCAAAGCTTGGTTTTACTGTTCGAGAAATCGAGATTTTAACAGGTATTTCTAAAAGCAGTGTCTCACGAGAATTAAGCGAGGATTGACATGAATACATTATTGACATTACGTGGTAAAAGTTTTACACAAAAATCGAGAAATAATGGTATGGGACCAATTACCGTACCAAAAAATACGGTAATTACACTGGAACATTTGAAACATCTTTATTCTTCCTTAGAAAAAGTAAAAAAATATTGGGAGAAAGATAACATCATTGATGGTGTTTTGATAAGTGTATACTATAATCGAATTGTTGCTAAAAGTAACCGTATTAATGGCTTCTTCGATGTAGGAAGAGGGAATCCAGTTCCTAATGATACCATTGTGGGAGCAAAATTTGATGGTGAGAAGAGAAAGCATATTATTACTCACTATATCTCTGGAGATGTACTTAATAAAACAATTATAGTTTTGAGTAAGATAATTGAAGTTTTTGAGAAACATTTTGATGGAGAGATAACAAGTGAGATGTTCTCTGAGTCATCAACATTTGCTTCCATAAAATTTTCGGAATATGGTGTTTCAAAATCTAAGTTTCAGCAATATTTGAGAGATTCTTGCTTTGTTGAGAAATTTGGCGTTGAGTACGCTAAAATTTCAGATGTAACTAATTCTATTGTTACATTCTATGATGTTCAAACAGATATTTTAAAAGTGCTTAAGAAAATCAATGTTGATGTTTCAGAAGCCAATGTTATGAATCAAACAACTGTCTTGCTTGATGAAAAAAATATTGAATTGCTATTATCAAAAGCTCCATATCTCGTTTCCATGATTGTTGAGGACTTCTCTAAATTATCTCTAGATGATTTTTATTTAGATAATAATAATTTCCAAACGAATCTTCCATTCCCAATGAATGAACCAATTATTGGTGTTATTGATACCTTATTTGATGAGAGAGTTTACTTTAACGACTGGGTTGAGTATCATGACATGGTTTCAAATGAAATAAGAAAGGATAGTCAAGACTATAAACATGGAACGGCAGTTACTTCTCTAATAGTTGATGGAGCTAGTTTGAATCCAAATTTAGATGATGGTTGTGGACATTTTAGGGTGAGACATTTTGGTGTGTCTCTGCAAAGTGGATTTAATTCATTTACAATCATAAAACAGATTAGAGAGATTATTTCCCAGAATTCTGATATTAAAGTTTGGAATCTTTCTTTAGGAGCTAATGATGAAATAAGAGAAAATTTTATTTCTGTCGAGGGGGCGTTATTAGATGAAATTCAATTTGAGAATGATGTGATTTTTATCATAGCAGGGACAAATGCTACCACCACAAACGGAAAACGCAAAAGAATAGGTGCTCCCGCAGATTCGCTTAATTCTGTAATTGTAAATTCTGTTGATTTTAACGACCAAGTAGTTTCATATTCACGAGAGGGTGTTGTTTTATCATTCTTTGTTAAACCAGATGTTTCATATTATGGCGGTGGAAATGGTGATTTTATAAACGTTTGTGAACCATTGGGTTTAGGTCGAGTAGCAGGCACAAGTTTTGCAGCACCGTTTATCGCAAGAAAAATGGCTTATCTTATACATGTTATGGGACTTAATCGAGAGGAGGCAAAGGCTTTGTTAATTGATTCAGCAATACCATGGAATAATAAAAAAACATTTGCTGATTTATCTTTAATTGGTAATGGTATAGTTCCAATAAAGATGGAGGATATCTTATCTACTCCTGACGATGAAATCAAGTTTATCGTCTCGGATGTTTCTAAAGCATATGACACATATAACTATGATTTTCCAGTGCCGATATCAAACGGAAATTATCCATATGTTGCTAAAGCAACAATGTGTTATTTTCCGAATTGCTCAAGAAATCAGGGAGTTGACTATACAAATACGGAGATGCAAATTACCTTTGGTAGACTAAAGCTAAACGGTATTGAATCAATCAATAAAGATAATCAGTATGCGGAAGATGCTCCAGGTTATGTGAAGGAAAACGCAGCTCGAAATGTTTTTAGAAAATGGGATAATGTTAAGCATATAGGAGAGACATTCACTGCTCGAAAGCGAGTTAAACCAATTTTAAATCAGTCTAATCCTCAGTGGGGGATGAGTATAAAAACAATTGAACGGCTAAAAACTAGAGATGGGCAAGGAGTTCGATTCGGTGTTGTTGTCACTTTAAAGGAATTGAATGGAGAGAATCGTATCGAAGATTTTATTCAACAAGCAGAATTACGAGGATGGCTTGTTAATAGGCTTCAAATAGATGCACAAGTTGAACTATTTAATAGTCTAAATGAAGAAATTGAATTCGAATAAGAAGGGTGTAAAGGAGACTTTTATGCAACTTTTAGAACAGTCTATCGGTGATGTAAAAATATATTTTAGTAGAATTATTGAAAAATTATTTCCGTTTATGGTTATATGTTTAATTTTGGTAATTATTCTTTTTGTGTTTGGGTTAATAATTGATTACTACAGAAGAGATTCGTATACAGTAAAACAGTATTATTATAGGACACCGGAACAAGATATTGGAGGTGGCGAAGAATATTATTTTAGGTATTGGTTATGGCAACGTTATAAGAAAAAATACCTAGAATCTGTTATTCGTAACGATTTAGGTATTACTAGGGTTTATTCTAGAAAAGCATTGAGGAAAAGACGGAATAGAAAAACACGAATTCCTTTCTTGATGGAAGTGTATTGCAATGCTAAATAGAATCATCCTCTTGACATCATAGGGGCATATTGAGCCACACGAAGGTTTGGTTGAGTCTGTTATTCGTGAAGTTAAGGAAGAAACTGGTTTGACGATTAACGATCCACAATTAGTAGGAATGAAACATTGGTACACTAAAGAAGATGAACGCTACCTTGTTTTCTTATATCGAGCTTCTGACTACGTCGGTGATATTCATTCGACTGACGAGGGCGAAATTAAATGGATTCCTCGCAAGGAATTACCAAAACTAGATTTAGCTTATGATATGCTCAATTTGCTTCGCGTTTTCGAGGAAGATGACCTCAACGAACTCTTTTACCGTGAACGTTTGAAAGATGATTTCTTACGCGAATTTTGGTAAGAAACAAAATTTTCTACTACAATTAATAATGTAGTAAAAATAAAACAGCTTGGAAGAATCGTTCTAAGCTGTTTTTGATAATTAATTTAGAAGGGGAAATGCTAGGTTTTAGATTATTTAACAGAACCGCCTGTAATACCTTCCACGTAGTATTTTTGCATAAACATGAAGAGTAATGTGATTGGAATGGCGATAATAACTGAACCTGCTGTAAATGACATGAACCAATCATTGATGGTATCTTGTTGCAACATTGAGAAGAGTCCAATGGCAACGGTGTATTTACTTGTCGCATCTCCTAAGATAACCTTAGCAAAGATGAAGTCAATCCAAGGTCCGATGAAAGCCATAAGCGCTGTATAAACGATAATTGGTTTTGAAAGAGGAAGTGTGATTTTAAAGAAAATATCAGCGCGTGTTGCTCCATCAATCATGGCAGATTCATCAAGTGAGTAAGGAATTGTATCAAAGAACCCTTTGGCAATATAGAAGCCTAGTGCTGCACCAGCTGAGTAAACCAAGACAAGGGCAAGAAGTGTTTGGTCAAGGTTAAAGGCTTTTAAGATGTAGTAAACGGCAATCATACTCATAAAGCCAGGGAACATATTAAGCACAAGTGCTAGTTTCAAGAAACCGTTGCGGTGTTTAAATTTGATACGACTGAGTGAGTAAGCCATAGCAACCGTGATAAAGGTTGCTATGATACAAGATGCTGTTGCAACTAGCAATGTATTTAAGAACCATTGTCCAAAAGGAAAGGCATCTGATGTGAATAATTTGATATAATTATCCAGCGTCCAAGTTTTTGGAATGAAATAGTTAACATAAGCTGTTCCTTCGCCACGGAAACTTGTAAGGACAACCCAAACAATTGGAAAGAGCCAGATGATTGATAAAACAATCAGTAAAATATAGACAAACGTCAATCTTAATCGTTTTTGGTTTTTCATTATTTCGCAACCCCTTCCTTATAAGAACTTGTTCTTGTGTAAGCTAGAAGACTGAACACGGCAGAAAGAACAAAGATGATGATACCGATAACAGAAGCAAGGTTGTAGTCTGCTGCAGTAACTGTCAAATTGTAAAGCCATGTAACAAGCAAGTCTGTGCTACCAGCTTGATAGAAATTAGAGTTAGTAGGACCACCACCAGTAAGGAGGTAGATAACGTTGAAGTTGTTGATGTTACCGATAAATTGTTGAATCAAGTTCGGCATCATAACCAGTAAAATTTGAGGAAATGTGATTGATTTGAAAATCTGGAATTTGCTTGCTCCGTCAATTTCAGCAGCTTCAATTTGCTCTTGTGGCAAGTTCATGATGATACCAGTAGCAACCAACATTGTTACAGGAATACCAACCCACATGTTAACGATGATAATTGAGAACTTGGCCCAAAGCGGATCAGATAAGAATGGCAATGGATTGGCAGCTGAGACGAGTCCGATTTTTTCAAGAATAGCATTGATTGGACCAGCATCGCTAAGCAAGTTTCTCATGATAAGAAGTGAAATGAATTGTGGCACCGCAATGATAATAACAAAGATTGTTCGCCACATTTTCTTCAATTTCAAACCTTTAGTATTGATAATAAGAGCTAAAATAATACCAAAGAAGAAGTTTGTTACTGTGGCAAATACTGCCCAAATCAAGGTCCAAGAAAGCACTGGGAAGAATGTTCCTGCCATACGACCGTTGAAGATATTACCAAAGTTAGTGAAACCAACCCAATCAAAGAGACTCTTTGGTGGTAGGTGATTGTGGTCATAACTTGTAAATGCCAAACAAATCATGTAAATCAATGGTAAGATGGTAAAGAGCAGAACACCAATCATTGGAATTGCCATCAAAGTCATGTGGAAACGACCATTAGCAAGTGTTTCAAAATCTTCTTTGAACGTTGGAATCTTTTTGTTTTCTTTATCTAGAACATAAAGATTACGCGCACTTTTTAGGTTACACCAGTAAATGTAAGCAAAGACAAGGCAGAAAATCAAGGCTGCTAAACCGAAGATTAGCATTAACATTGAGTTATCACCCTCAACAGCGACTTTCATCTTAATGCCACCAACTGTTTTCTCAACAAGTCCTTGTTCTTGCGTACCCAAAGTGATTAACCCTTGCAAACTCGGAATAATTGAAGTAACAAAAGCAATCAAAAATAGGATTTCTGAAAGTAAGAATAAACATCCCTTAATAATCTGTTTATGATAGAAATTTGAAAATCCCATAATCAGAAATGACAGTTTAGTATCAAAGCCACCTTTTTTGAAAACTTCTTTAACAGGTACACTGTCAAAATATTGTGAATTAATCATACAAAACTCCTTTTACATCATTATTGGAAGTCACTGCTAAAAGTTTTAAGCTTAAATATCTTAGCAATAACTTCTATAATGATTAACCTAAAAATAAAGTGGGGAAGTGACTCCCCACTTTAATACGTCTTACTCAGCAGCAGCTAAATCTGCGTCAAATTCTTGTAATTTAGTGAGGTAGTCACTACTTTGAATTTTACCATTATAGACATCGCTGAGAAGAGCAGCACTTTCAGTCCAGAATGTTGTCATTTGACTAAGTTTAGGTGTAACAACTGTGTAGTCAGATGATGATGCCATCTTGATGACTGCTTGTGCCAATTCGTTTGATTGAACGGTATCAGATTCTTGAACTTCTTTGTTTGCTGGGATGATGTTACGTCCTTCATAGGTAAATTGGTTTTCTTGGCTTTCAGCGCTAGTCAACATTGAAGCAAGTTTGTAAGAAGCAGCGATACGGTCTGTGTCAGAACCAGCAGGTGCTTGGTTTACAGCAAAAAGTTTAACACCAAGGAAAGCTTTTTGTTGAACAGTATTTCCACCGATTGTTACAGTAGGGTAAACAGCGATACCGAGATTTTCTTCACCGATAGCTTCTTGTGCAGCTGACAAATCCCATGGTCCTGTTTCGATCGCAGCAACGCTACCATCACCAAATTTAGACATAGCGTTTTCAGCTGTTAGGTTAACAAATCCGCTGTTTGAGTTTTGGTCTGAAATCCATTGAAGGACAGATACACCAGCTTCGTTACCCCAGTTTGTGCCATCAACTGTTTCACCGTCTTTTCCGAACAATGTGTCACCAACTGACATGAAAAGTGGGGCAGTAGCGTAAGCATTCATTGATTTGAAAGTAGCACCAAATGTAGCTTTGCTTGTAATTGTCTCATAGTTAGTAACATCCTCTTCAGAAAGTTTAGACTTATTATAGAAGAGAACTTGTGATTCAATACCGAATGGGAAGGCGTATGTTTTACCATTGTATTGAGCACCAGCAACTGCTTGGTCGGTATCGTTTTCAGCAATTTCGTTGGCATATTCTTCTGGAACTTCTTGAATAACACCAGATTCTACTAATTGACCAAGTTGGTCATGTGGGAGTGAAAAGACATCAGCAGCTTTTTCTGGGTCTTTTTTTACATTTTCTTGTGCTTTTGAATCGTTTGATTCAACAACTTTTACAGTGTAGCCAGATTCTTCTTCGAATTGTTTAACGACTTCTGAATAAGATTCTTTAGCGCCTGTTGGAACCCATAATTTAATAGTCTTGCTTGATGAAGAGCTTGAACTATTTGATGAGGAATTTGAGCAAGCGACTAATACGCTACCTGCGAGTGTAAGACCTGCACCAGCAAGGACCATTTTTTTCCATGTATTCTTCTTCATGATTTCCCCTCCTAGAGAAAGATTAGTAATATAATTGTTACACCTATATTATGCAACCGCTTGCAGATATTGTCAAGCGATTTTTTGAAAAAAATTTAGTTTTTAAACCCCAAAATGGTCATAAAAGCTTGATTTAAGCGATCTCATAACAATAAAAAATTTTTTGTCAAAAAAGTTGTAAGATATAAAGGCAAACAATTGCAGAAAATCTGCTTTTATGTATAATAGGGAGTAAAATAAGATTTTGCAAGTAAAATCTTGTCAGTACTGTAAATCTATTATAAAATGAAAAGTGAAAAGGAGACATAAATGGTTACAATAAAAGATGTAGCGGCTGAAGCTGGCGTGAATCCTTCAACAGTTAGCCGCGTTTTAAAAGATAATAAATCCATTTCTCAGAAAACAAAAGATAAAGTTCGGAAAGCGATGGCAGATCTTGGTTATGTGCCCAATGTTGCCGCGCAAATGTTAGCAAGCGGTTTAACTTATAACGTTGGTTTGATTTTTCCACCATTAATTACTCCAGATCGTTTGAATGAACCTTTCTTTATGCAAATTTTGTCAACAATTACAAGTGAAGCAAAGCTAAATGATTTTACGGTATCAATCGCAACAGGGATGACGGTTGATGAACTTGAAGAACAGGTTAAATTGATGTATCGTCAGAAGCGTGTTGATGGTTTTATTATCCTTTATTCTGACCCTGATGATCCTGTTCGTAAGTATTTAATGGACAATGACGTGCCATTTGTTATCGTAGGAGCACCAGAAGGTTTTGAAAACGACATTACTTATATTGATAATGATAACCAATTAATGGGGAAAAAAGCAGTAGAATACCTTTACCAAAAAGGACATCGTGAGATTCTTTTTGTAACAGATGATTTAAAATCTGAAGTGTCATCAGAACGTTATTTTGGTTACCTACGTGGCATGGAGAAATTAGAGCTTGATAGCAATCCTGCACTCTTATTTGACCGTAGAGATCCTATGGTATTAGAAGAACTAATTCAAAAAATCGAAGAGAGCAAAGCAACCGCTTTAATTGTTATTGCAGATACGATTTCGGTTAGAATTACGCAGTTTTTATCTTATTATCAATTGAGTGTACCTGATGATATTTCGATTATTACTTTCAATAACTCAGCATATTCAACCCTAGTTCACCCGTATTTAACAACCTTTGATATTAATGTTTCAAATCTTGGACGAATAAGTTTTAGAAGATTGGTAGAGTTGATTAAATCGCCTAAAACAGCTATTACTGAAAAAATTATTGTTCCATTTACGCTTAGAGAACGTGAAAGTGTACGCCAATTACACGTTGATGATTAACTAAAAAGGGTTTAACAGCTTTTTAGCTTTGTTTTAATACCCTATATCGCCTTATTAGCTAATAAGGTGATTTTTTTGTGAAAATTTTTCAAGAAAATAGTTGACTAATGCAAACGGTTGCGTTATAATTTGCAATGTAAAGATAGTTGATAAAGGAGAAAACGTATGAAAAAACGTGCAAGTGGTGTATTGATGCATATCACATCGCTACCTGGAAAGCAAGGGGTGGGAACATTCGGACAAGAAGCCTATGACTTTGTTGATTTCTTAGTTGAAACTGACCAAACATACTGGCAAATTTTACCACTAACAACGACAAGTTATGGTGATTCCCCTTATCAATCGTTCTCAGCTACTGCGGGAAATACGCATCTGATTGACCTTGAACTCCTTAGTGAACAAGGTTACCTTGATAAAAAAGATTTTGAAACCGTTAATTTTGGTGATGATTTAGAGTCTGTTGACTACGCTCGTATTTTTGAATTGCGCCGTCCTATTTTGGAAAAAGCAGTTAAAGCCTTCTTGAGTCAAAAGGAAAATATTGAAGCCTTAGCTGAATTTGAAAAAGATACGAGCTGGCTACAAGATTTTGCAGACTTCATAGCAATTAAAGAATTTTTTGATAACAAAGCTCTACAAGAATGGGACGATAAAGCGGTTGTTAGACGAGAAGAAAAGGCTCTTGAAACTTACCGTGCTAAATTAAAAGACGCTATTCTTTACCATAAAGTCACTCAATATTTCTTCTATCAACAATGGGCTAAACTCAAAGCTTATGCTAATGAAAATGGTATTGAAATTATTGGTGATATGCCAATTTATGTTTCAGCTGATAGTGTTGAAGTATGGACAATGCCTGAACTCTTCAAAGTAGATAGTGATAAAAATCCAATTTGCATTGCCGGTGTTCCTGCGGATGAATTCAGTGATGATGGTCAGCTCTGGGGAAATCCAATTTATGATTGGAAAAATCATGCTAAGACAAATTACGCTTGGTGGGTTTACCGTATTCAAGAAGGCTTCAAATTGTATGACCTTCTTCGTATTGACCATTTCAAAGGCTTCTCAGATTATTGGGAAATCCGTGGTGACTACGAAACAGCAAATGACGGTAGTTGGGAACCAGGTCCAGGACGTGCTTTATTTGATGTTGTCAAAGACAAACTTGGTGACCTTCCGATTATCGCTGAAAACCTTGGTTACATCGACGAAAAAGCTGAACAGTTATTGACAGATACAGCTTTCCCAGGCATGAAAATTCTTGAATTTGGCTTCTATGACACCGAAGGAAAGAGTATTGATGCTCCTCATAACTGTAATAAAAATAGCGTTGCTTATACAGGAACACACGATAATGAAGTTATCAACGGTTGGTATGACAACTTGACTGCCGAGCAAAAAGCATTTGTGAATGCTTACACTCACCGTAGTGACGATGAACCGATTACACAAGCTATGCTTCGGACATTGTTTGTGACTGTTAGTGATGTTGCGATTGCGACAATGCAAGATCTACTTGATAAACCAGCTGATAGCCGTATGAATATTCCAAATACTGTTGGTGGCAACTGGCAATGGCGTATGCTTAAAGAAGATTTGACAGATGAGCGCAAAGCTTTCTTGAAAGATATTACAGCACTTTACTGCCGCAAAAATACATTTAAAACGATAACTAAAGAAGAAAAGGCGACTAAAAATGACAACTAATTTCATAAACTATCTCCAATCAAAAGGGCAAATACTTGCTGAATTGAGCAATGAAGATATTTACGTAGCACTTTTACATTACGTTAAAGACTTGGCAGCTGAAAAACCAAAAAACACAGCAAAACGCAAAGTTTACTACATTTCTGCTGAATTCCTTATCGGAAAACTATTGTCAAACAACCTTATCAACCTTGGCATCTACAAAGATGTTAAAGCTGAATTAGCAGCAGCTGGTAAATCAATTGCCGAAGTAGAAGATGTTGAACTTGAACCATCTCTTGGTAACGGTGGACTTGGTCGTTTAGCATCATGTTTCATTGATTCGATGTCAACGCTTGGTATTAACGGTGAAGGTGTTGGTCTTAACTATCACTGCGGACTTTTTAAACAAGTTTTCGTTGATAACCAACAAGAAGCAGAAGCTAACTACTGGATTGAAAAAGATTCATGGCTTGTTCCAACTGATATCAGTTATGATGTGCCATTTAAAGATTTCACACTTAAATCTCGTCTTGACCGTATCGATGTTTTGGGTTATAAACGTGACACTAAAAACTATTTGAACTTGTTTGATATTGACGGTCTTGATTATGGTTTGATTCATGATGGTATTTCATTTGATAAGACGGAAATCAGGCAAAACTTGACACTTTTCCTTTATCCAGATGATTCAGATAAGAACGGTGAATTGCTTCGTATTTACCAACAATATTTCATGGTTTCAAATGCGGCACAGTTATTGATTGATGAAGCTATCGAACGTGGGTCAAACTTGCATGACTTGGCTGATTATGCTTATGTGCAAATCAATGATACTCACCCATCAATGGTCATTCCAGAACTTATCCGTCTTTTGACTGAAAAACATGACATTGACTTTGACGAAGCTGTTTCAATCGTGAAAAATATGGTTGGTTACACTAACCACACTATCTTGGCAGAAGCGCTTGAAAAATGGCCTCTTGACTACCTTAACGAAGTTGTTCCTCATTTGGTAACAATCATTGAAAAATTGAATACATTGATTGCTAGCGAATACTCTGATCCAGCTGTTCAAATTATTGACGAAGCTGACCGTGTTCACATGGCACATATGGATATTCATTTCTCAACATCTGTCAATGGGGTAGCTGCGCTTCACACTGAAATCCTTAAAAACAGTGAGTTGAAACCGTTCTATGATATTTATCCTGAAAAATTCAACAACAAAACAAACGGTATCACATTCCGTCGCTGGCTTGAATTTGCCAACCAAGATTTGGCTGACTATATCAAAGAACTTATCGGCGATGACTACTTGACTGATGCGACTAAGCTTGAAAAATTACTTGCTTTTGCTGATGATGAAGCTGTTCATGCTGAATTGGCTGAAATCAAGCACAATAATAAACTTGCTCTTAAACGTTACCTCAAAGAAAATAAAGGTATTGAACTTGACGAAAACTCAATTATTGATACACAAATCAAACGTTTCCACGAGTACAAACGTCAACAAATGAATGCTCTTTATATTATTCATAAATACCTTGAAATTAAAAGTGGTAACTTACCAGAACGTAAGATTACTGTTATCTTTGGTGGTAAAGCAGCACCTGCTTACATCATTGCCCAAGATATCATTCACTTGATTCTTTGCTTGTCAGAAGTGATTAACAACGACCCAGAAGTTAACCAATACCTAAATGTTCACTTGGTTGAAAACTATAACGTTACCGTTGCTGAACACTTAATTCCTGCGACAGATATTTCTGAACAAATCTCTCTAGCATCAAAAGAAGCTTCAGGGACTGGTAATATGAAATTCATGCTCAACGGTGCATTGACTCTTGGTACAATGGACGGTGCCAATGTTGAAATTGCTGAATTAGCAGGAATGGATAATATTTATACATTTGGTAAAGATTCTGATACTATCATTGATCTTTATGCAACGGAAGGTTATATATCAACTGATTACTATGAAAATGACCCAGTTATCAAAGAAGCTGTTGACTTCATCGTTAGTGATGAATTAGTGAAATATGGTAATGCAGAACGTCTTGAGCGTCTTTACAATGAATTGATTAACAAAGACTGGTTCATGACTTTGATTGACCTTAAAGAATACATTGCTGTTAAAGAACAAATGCTTGCTGATTACGAAGACCAAAAAGTTTGGATGACAAAAGTCGTTAAAAATATTGCCAAAGCTGGTTTCTTCTCATCAGACCGTACAATTGAACAATACAACGGCGAAATCTGGCACAGCAACTAAGACAATAACGCGCAATGTGAAAATACAAAAAAGGCTGATTTCTCAGCCTTTTTGCTATTCTATACAGAAATAATGTAAAAATGTTGAATTTTTATAAATTTACAGGTTGACAAATGTATAAATATTAAATATAATGTATTTATATCAAAAAGAAAAGAGAAAATGATTATGAAGGTAAGTAAATTATTTGGTGGTTTAGCAGTAGCGGCGGCTTCGCTTTTCCTATTGTCAGCTTGTGGTTCTAGCAGTTCAGAAGATACATCAGTATCAGATATCAAAGACAAAGGAACACTTGTTGTTGCGTTGAACCCAGAGTTCGCTCCGTTTGAATTTAAAACATTGGTGGACGGCAAAGATACTATTGTTGGGGCTGATGTTGAGATTGCTAAAGCTATTGCAGAAGAACTTGGTGTGGATGTCAAATTTTCATCAATGTCATTTAATAACGTTCTTGCGAGTCTTCAATCTGGCAAAGCAGACATTGCCATCTCAGGAATTTCAGCAACAGAAGAACGTAAGAAAGCTTATGATTTCTCAGATCCTTATTATGAAGCTGAGAATGTTGTTCTTATCAGAAAAACAGATGTTGATAAATATACAGATACAGACTCTTTAGACGGTCTATCAGTTGGTACTCAAAAAGGAAGTATCCAAGAAACAGTTGCTTCTGAACAATTAGCAGGTGCAAAAGTCGTTTCATTGACACAAAACAGTGAAATGATTAACGAATTAAAAAATTCACAAATTGAAGCAGTTGTCCTTGAAAAACCAATTGCCGAAGGTTATGTGGCAAATAACAGTGACCTTACTATTGCAGGTATCACGTTAACGTCAGATGATGCTGATGCCTACGCTGTTGCTCTTCCTAAAGGCAGTACAAAATTAACTAAGAAAGTTAATAAAGTTATCAAGGAATTAAAAGAATCTGGAAAAATTAATCAGTTCATTCAAAATGCTTATGAATTATCAGTAAGTGACTCTAGTGATTCTGACGACTAAGAAGATGCTGTATGAAAAATTTTTTTAGGGGATTTATCTTATTTGTAACACTAGGAGGTTTGTCAGCTTGTTCATCTTCGACAGGTATCAGCCAATTCAGTATTTAAAATAAAGGAAAAATTGTGATTGCAACAGAGTCAGAATTCGCACCGTTTGAATTTAAAATACTAATCGATGCCAAAGATAGTTTTGTTGGTGCCGATATTGAACTGGAAAATGCTATCGCTGATACTTTTGGTGTAGATGTAGATTTTTCGCTAATGTCATTTAACAATGTATTGGCTTCGGTGACTTCTGGGAAAGCAGATATTGCAATCGCAAGAGTTTCAGTAACGGACGAACGTAAGAAAGCTTATGATTTTTCGGACGCTTACTATGAGGCTGAAAATGTTGTCATCATCAAAAAATCGGACGAGGCAACCTATACCACACTTGAAAGTTTGGCAGGAAAAGCAGTTGGTGCGCAAAAAGGTTCAATCCAAGAAAACATTGCGAAAGACCAATTGCCAGATTCGAGCCTCGTTTCCTTAACATCAAACGGCGAAATGATTAATGAATTGAAAAATAATCAGCTTCAAGCAGTTGTTTTGGGGAAAGCTATTGCTGAAGGCTACGTTTTACAAAATGATGATTTGATGATTGCAGATATGACCTTGGAATCAAACGATATAGATGCTTATGCGGTCGCATTGCCGAAGGAACAGGCCAAGATTTAATTGATACCGTCAATAACGTTGTCAAAAAAGTCGAAGGTTCTGGTGATTTTGATGCTTGGCTTGAAAAAGTAGCGACTTACACACAAAGTAGTTCAAGTTCAGATGAATAATGTCAAGACTGAGAGTTTTTTACTCCCAGTTTTTATGTCATCATGGTAAAATGATGATAGTAATAGAAAGTTCGTGAGGTTTGAGATGAAATTACCACGTTTTGGCGTTGAAGAATGGCTCAATGTCCATGAAAAGGAAGCAGTCTATGATATTGCAGGCGTTTCGATTGAGGCGCTAACCTTGCAGGAATTATTTGAATTGACTGGCGTTTCGCAAGAAGAATTTTACCAAGAATTATTAACTAAAAAGTTAAATTATGGTTGGATTGAAGGCTCACCTGACTTTAAAAAAGCAGTTAGTAATCTCTACCATTCTGTATCAGAAAGTCAGATTCTTCAGACGAATGGGGCGACGGGAGCGAACATGTTGGTTTTATATGGATTGATTGAACCGAAAGACCATGTGATTTCTATCTATCCAACTTACCAGCAGTTGTACGATATTCCGAAATCATTGGGAGCCGAAGTTGACCTTTGGCAAGTCAAAGAGGAAAATGATTGGTTGCCTGATTTAGATGAGTTGCGCCAGTTGATTCGCCCAAATACTAAAATGATTTGCATTAATAATGCCAACAATCCAACAGGAGCTGTTATGGACGATGAGTATCTGCAGGAGTTAGTTGCGATTGCTAAATCGTGTGGTGCTTATATTTTGGCAGATGAGGTTTATTGTTCGTTTACGACTAAAAGAGTTTCCTCTATTGTAGATTTATATGATAAGGGAATCTCGGTTAATAGTCTCTCAAAAACATTTTCACTACCTGGCATTCGTGTTGGTTGGGTAGCAGCTTGTGGTGAGGTGACTGATATTTTACGAGGGTATCGAGATTACACCATGATTTGTGCGGGTATTTTTGATGATATGGTAGCTAGTTTAGCGCTCAAACATAGGGAAGCTATTTTGGCACGAAATCGCCATATTATCAGAGAAAATTTGGCAATTCTTGACCAATGGATTGCCTCAGAACCCAAAGTGTCTTACATTCGTCCTGCTGAAGTGCCGACATCTTTTGTTAAGCTTGATGTTAATGTTCCAATCGAAGCATTTTGCTTAACGTTATTGCAAAAATATGGTGTTCTATTGGTTCCAGGAAATCGTTTTGACAGAGAAGGCTATGTTCGTTTAGGCTATTCTTGCCAGCAAGAAACACTAAAACAAGGCTTGCAGTTATTATCTGCATGTTTGAAAGAATTTTAAGGAAATGCCGTAAAATACGAGCAATTCACAAAATGAATTTTTATTCAAAAAATCGTTGACGTATTGCAAAAAAATAGCTAAAATAGAGATAAGTTTAAGAGAAAAGAGAATAAATATGAAAATCAAAAAAATATTTTTAGGGATTCTTGCGCTTATTTCTGTGCTGACGTTAGCTGCTTGTGGCTCGTCATCAAATGAAAATTTACAAGAAAAAATTGTCAAAAAAGGAAAATTAGTCGTGGCTATCAGCCCAGACTACGCCCCGTTTGAGTTCAAGGCTTTGGTTGATGGCAAAGATACCATTGTTGGTGCTGATGTGGAATTGGCACAAGCTATTGCTGATGAACTTGGTGTCGAGTTAGAACTATCATCAATGAGTTTTGATAATGTTCTTTCAAGTCTTCAAACAGGAAAAGCTGACATGGCAATCTCTGGTTTGTCTTATACTGAAGAACGTGCCAAAGTCTATGACTTTTCAGATGCCTATTATGAGACTGAAAATGCTATCTTAGTTAAAGCGAGTGATGCTGATACTTATACATCAGTTGACAGTTTGTCAGGTTTAAAAGTGGCAGTTCAAAAAGGAACGATTGAAGAAGGTTTGGCAAAAGATCAACTATCAGATTCTAACATTGTTTCGTTAACAGCTATGGGCGAAGCTATTAATGAATTAAAATCTGGTCAAGTTCAAGCTGTCGATTTGGAAAAACCAGTCGCAGAAGGTTACCTTTCACAAAATTCTGACTTAGCCCTAGCAAGCTTTGCTCTTGAAACAGGCGAAGGTGATGCCAAAGCAGTAGCTATGCCAAAAGATAGCGGCGAATTGGTAAAAACGGTTAACAAAGTCATCAAAAAATTAGCCAAAGAAGATAAATACAAACAATTCATTTCAGATGCAGCTCAACTCACAGGTGATGCGGTTGATGAAGACGAATAAGAAAGGGAGTGAGACAGAAATCAGTAGTTTCGTAGAAACTTGATTTTCAGCAAGTCTTAATTTCTTATTGCTGAGTAAAACAATTCATTGAATTGTTTTACTCTCACCCTCCGAATAGCTTAAAAGGGTGGGGAAACTTTTGAGGTGGAAGATAAAGTCAAGTGAAGCTTGACATCCAAAAAGAGGGTTATAAAAGCTGATTTGTCAGCGTGTTAGAATCTACTTAGTCGCTGCGCTTTGCAATTGTGACTCAATAATAGAGGAGGGTGGGAACTTTTTGTCTCAACCTCTTTTATATCCCTCCCCCCAAAAAAACGACCACCATTGGCAGTCGTCTTTTAGGAGATTATGAAAAAGAAAAGTTTTAGAATTGTTAATATATGGCGAGAAAGCCTTAAAAAATCATAAGCATGGTGAAAATTTTACCGAAAATATTTTTTAAAATTTTTATGGCATTTTAATGCGTGTAAGGATTGACTTTTTTTGATAAATTAGGTATCCTATTAGGGAACGTGTAAATGTTACAATATCTTGAGGAGGTGAAACATATGTCAAAAACAGTAGTACGTAAAAACGAATCGCTTGACGATGCACTTCGTCGTTTCAAACGTTCTGTGACTAAAGCTGGGACTCTTCAAGAATCACGTAAGCGTGAATTCTACGAAAAACCTTCTGTAAAACGTAAACGCAAATCAGAAGCAGCTCGCAAACGTAAAAAATTCTAATTAAATTTAGATACAAGAAAAGAGGCGCCAAGCGTCTCTTTTTATTACTCTAGATTGAAAAATTATTTTTCTTTCAACAAATCGCGGATTTCTGTAAGAAGTTCTTCTTGTGTAGGTGCAGTTTCTTCTTCCACTTCATCGTATTTTTTACCAAAATCAGAAGCAGCCTTAGCGGCTTTGACGATGAAGAAGAGGGTTGTACCAACAATTAGAAAATTAATAATAGCGCTTAAGAAACTACCATAGGCAACACCATGCCAAGAAAGCTCTGCAATTTTTTCCACACCAGCAGCTTTCAAAGCAGGGTTAAGAAAAAGTGGAGTGATAACATCTTCAACAAGCGATGTTACAATAGCGTTGAAAGCTGCACCAATAACAACAGCGACAGCAAGGTCAAGGACATTGGCCTTGAATAAAAACTTTTTGAGTTCTTTAATCATAGAAAACCTCCTAAATGAAACATTAACAGCACTATTCTATCAAAAAAAGTATACAAAAAGCAGTTATTTGTCTGGAAATTTGAATAAATCTATTATTTATTTAGAGAAATATTCAAAAATGATATTCTTATTCATTAAATACTAATTTTGAGCACTTCAGTAAAAATACTTTTTATACTGGAAATAGTTTTGTTGAAATGAAAATATCAAGAAACTAAAGTGAAAAAAGATTTCGATTTTCTAAAATCATTGCAACTATTCGGAGCTTTAGATTTACAAATGCTGCTCAAAATGTTATAATGAAATACAAAACTAAAATGGGGTTAGTGCGTGGAGGTGATCTTTTGGCAATTGACAAAGAATTAATTTCCGAGATAAAAAATAGCGTTAATATTGTTGATGTTATTGGCGAGGTGGTTAGTCTTACACGTGCTGGTCGCAACTATATTGGGCTTTGTCCATTTCACAAGGAAAAAACGCCATCTTTTAATGTCATAGAAGACAAGCAATTTTTTCATTGTTTTGGTTGCGGAAAATCTGGTGATGTTTATAAGTTTTTGGAAGAATATCGTCAGGTTAGCTTTTTAGAAAGTGTTCATCTGGTAGCTGAGCGCGCTGGAATCTCTTTGAAAATTGATGTTCAACAGACGCAAACAAAGCCACAAAGTCCTAATCAGATATTGATTGACATTCATAAAGATGCGGCTAAGTTTTACAATGCTGTTTTAAAGACAACAAAAGAAGGGCAAGAAGCAAAAAGATATCTAGCGCAACGTGGTTTGACAGATGAGCTGATTGATTATTTTAATATTGGATTGTCGCCAAACGAACCTGATTTTTTATATCAATCTCTAGCGAAACGCTATGATGAGAATGTTTTGATGGGTTCAGGTCTTTTTAATTTGTCCGAAAGAACAAATCATGTTTATGATGCTTTTCAAAATCGGATTATGTTTCCGTTGACCGATGACAGTGGCCAGATTGTTGCATTTTCGGGACGGATTTGGACCAAAGAGGACCTTGAAAATAAGCAAGCAAAGTATAAGAATACTCGTTCTACAGCGCTGTTCAATAAGTCGTATGAACTTTATCATTTAGATAAAGCTCGTCCAGTAATGTCGAAAAAACATGAAGTCTATTTGATGGAAGGTTTTATGGACGTTATTGCTGCCTACCGTGCTGGTATTGAAAATGCTGTCGCTTCTATGGGAACGGCATTGACCCCAGATCATGTTAGACATCTGAAGCGTTACACCAAAAAAGTGATTTTGACTTATGATGGTGATAACGCTGGTCAAAATGCGATTGCCAAGTCTTTGGAACTTCTAAAAGACTTTAATGTTGAGATTGTGCGTGTTCCTGAGCAAATGGATCCTGATGAATTTATCAAAAAAAATTCACCACAAGCTTTGGCAAATTTGCTTGAGAATAACAGGATAAGTAGTACAGAATTTTTTATTCATTATTTGAAACCTGAAAATAACGATAATCTCCAAGCTGAGATTGCTTATGTCGAGCAAATTTCAAAAATTATTGCGCAATCGCCGTCAATTACAGCACAAAATTCGTATATTAATATGGTCGCTGATTTATTGCCTGACTTTGATTACTATCAAGTCGAGCAATCGGTAAATAGTGAACGTCTGCAAAATCGCTCAAATATGCAAGCAGAAGTAGTTAAGCAACGAGCGACTGTTGTAGAATTACCTATGTCTAAGAATATATCTGCAATTATCAAAGCAGAAAGTCAGTTAATGCACCGACTTTTGACACACGATTATCTCCTCAATGAATTTAGAAATCGTGGCGAATTTATCTTTGATACCCAAGAGTTGCAAGCTTTGTATGATTTATTAGTGCAGCAAGGTGAGGTGAATTCCTATGATTTGGCGCAACTTGATGACCAAACGTGCCAGATGTATTATCGCGTGTTGGAGGAAAATTTACCAGACGAAATTGCGAATAATGAAATAGAGGAAATTATTGACAAGCGTGATCAGCTTCTTCAAGAAAGAGATTTGCAAAAGCAAAGTAAACTCATTCGTGAGTCTAGCAATCTTGGAGATGTCGATGCAGCTTTAGCGGCTTTGGAAAATCTCATTGCCCAAAAAAGAAATATGGAATAGAGGAAAATATGGCAAAAGAAAAAGAAATTACAACCTTTAATGTTCAAGTTGCAGAATTTATTCGTAATCACAAAAAGAACGGCACTGCCGTCGATGATGAAGTAACTGAAAAATTAGTTATTCCATTTTCATTAGATGCCGATCAAATAGATGACCTTTTGGAACGTTTGACAGATGGTGGTATTTCAATTACGGACAAAGAAGGAAATCCATCAACAAAATACATCGTTGAAGAACCAAAACCAGAAGAATTGACAGACGAAGAATTGCTTGGTAGTAATTCCGCCAAGGTTAATGATCCAGTTCGTATGTACCTCAAAGAAATTGGTGTTGTGCCATTGCTCACTAGCGAGGAAGAAAAAGAATTGGCTGTTGCCGTTGCTACTGGTGACCTTCAAGCAAAACAACGTTTGGCTGAAGCTAACTTGCGTTTGGTTGTTTCAATTGCAAAACGTTACGTTGGGCGGGGTATGCAATTTCTTGACCTTATTCAAGAAGGAAACATGGGATTGATGAAAGCTGTTGATAAATTTGACTACTCAAAAGGATTCAAATTCTCGACCTATGCAACATGGTGGATTCGTCAGGCTATCACACGTGCTATTGCTGACCAAGCTCGTACGATTCGTATTCCTGTTCACATGGTTGAAACTATTAATAAACTTGTTCGTGAACAACGTAATCTCCTTCAAGAACTTGGTCAAGACCCAACACCTGAACAAATTGCGGAGCGTATGGATATGACACCTGACAAAGTTCGTGAAATTTTGAAAATTGCTCAAGAACCTGTTTCATTGGAAACACCAATTGGTGAAGAAGATGACAGTCATCTTGGTGATTTCATTGAAGATGAAGTTATTGAAAATCCAGTAGATTACACAACTCGTGTCGTGCTTCGTGAACAATTGGACGAAGTTTTGGATACGTTGACAGACCGTGAAGAGAATGTTTTACGTTTGCGTTTTGGTCTTGATGATGGTAAAATGCGTACATTAGAAGATGTTGGTAAAGTTTTCAATGTGACGCGTGAACGTATTCGTCAAATTGAAGCCAAAGCTCTTCGTAAACTACGCCACCCAAGCCGTAGTAAACAACTCCGTGATTTTATCGAAGATTAATTATTAATTGTGAGGTTCGCTTGTGTCAGGACAAAAATATACTGAAGAAGAAGTAGCAAAAATTAAAGACCGTATTCTTGAAGCTTTGGAAATGGTTATTGACCCAGAATTGGGCATTGATATTGTCAATCTAGGTCTTGTTTATGAAATACGTTTTGAGCAAAATGGTCATACTGAAATTGATATGACATTGACGACAATGGGGTGTCCACTCGCTGACCTTCTTACAGATCAAATTCATGATGTGATGCGTGAAATTCCAGAGGTAACAAATACCGAAGTGAAGTTGGTTTGGTACCCAGCTTGGACGGTAGATAAGATGAGCCGCTACGCTCGCATTGCTTTAGGGATTAGATAACTATTAACAAACAGTAAAAGACCGGCAATCGTTAGATTGTTGGTCTTTTTTATAAATAAATATAATTTTTTATTGAATATGAATTAGTGGAAATTCGGATGTTTATTGGTATCATATCGAAAATATGCCTAGTAATACAAACTTTAATAATGTTCTTAAAATGAAAGAGCAAACAGCTATTTCGTGTGGAAAACATGATTCTGAAAAAGAAAAATATAATTAAGGAGGAGTGAAGCTATCCTCTTTTTCTAGTGCTTTTTCTGAAAAAATAGTGTAAAATATTAGGGAATGAATTTAAAGGAGTTCTAACATGATTTTAGTTACAGGTGCCAATGGGCAATTAGGAACAGAATTACGCTATTTATTAGATGAACGTGGTGAAGAGTACGTGGCGGTTGATGTTGCGGAAATGGACATCACAAACGCTGAAAAAGTTGATGAAGTATTTGCGCAAGTAAAACCCACACTTGTTTACCATTGCGCGGCTTATACAGCCGTTGATGCTGCCGAAGATGAAGGTAAAGAACTTGACTATGCTATCAACGTAACAGGTACAGAAATTGTTGCCAAAGCAGCTGCTAAATATGGTGCAACTCTTGTTTACATTTCAACTGACTACGTTTTTGACGGAAAGAAACCAGTTGGTCAAGAATGGGAAGTTGATGATACACCAGACCCTCAAACAGAATACGGACGTACAAAACGTCTTGGTGAAGAAGCTGTTGAAAAATACACTGATAGATTCTACATCATCCGTACAGCTTGGGTATTTGGTAATTATGGTAAGAACTTTGTTTTCACAATGCAAAACCTTGCCAAAACACATGATACATTAACTGTTGTCAATGACCAACATGGTCGTCCAACATGGACTCGTACTTTAGCTGAATTTATGACTTATTTGACAGAAAATCAAAAAGAGTTTGGTTATTATCATTTGTCAAATGATGCTGCCGAAGATACAACTTGGTATGATTTCGCAGTGGAAATCTTGAAAGATACTGACGTTGTGGTGAAACCAGTTGATTCAAGTCAGTTCCCAGCTGAAGCAAAACGCCCACTTAACTCAACAATGAGCCTTGCTAAAGCTAAAGCAACTGGTTTTGTTATCCCAACATGGCAAGAAGCTTTGCAGGAATTTTACAAACAAGACGTTAAAAAATAATAATTGTTCATCGCAGTTCCAAAACATGATTATGGGGTTAGGAGATTTTCTAACCTCATTTTTGATTGTGACGCCCTAGCTGCTTTTGCAGTATTAAAAATTGTACAATTAATCACATTCTGTTGCTTTGACTTTCCTTTTTTCTTTCGCCAGCTTATGTAAATTATGGTATAATAAAAGCGATTGTATTTTAGAATGGAGAAGTGTGCCATGCAACATGTATTCATCATCGGAAGTCGTGGATTACCAGCAAAATACGGTGGTTTCGAGACTTTTGTTGAGGAGTTGGTAAAAAATAAGCAGAGCGCAGACATTGTTTATCATGTGGCTTGTTTGAGTGACGATAAGCATCAAACGCACTTTAGCTATGAAGGCGCGGATTGCTTTACCATCAAGGCACCTAAGATTGGTCCTGCTCGGGTCATCGCTTATGATATGATGGCTATTAAGTATGGACTTCAAATGGTAAAAAAAGAGCGTATTGAACACCCTATTTTTTATATTTTGGGAAATACGATTGGTGCTTTTATCGTGCCCTTTGCTAAGAAAATTCACGCTGTCGGTGGTAAAGTTTTTGTCAATCCCGATGGTTTGGAATGGAAACGATCTAAATGGTCAAAACCTGTTCAAGCTTATTTAAAATATGCTGAAAAATCAATGGCTAAAACGGCTGATTTGGTGATTTCAGATAATGTCGGTATTGAAACTTATATTCAGGAGTCTTATCCAGAAGCTAAGACACGATTTATTGCTTATGGAACCGACTTGACAAAGTCAAGTTTGACTGCTGATGATTATAAGGTTAGAAAATGCTTTGAAAACTGGCAAACAAAGGAAAATGGCTATTACTTGATTGTCGGACGATTTGTTCCAGAAAATAACTACGAAACAGCAATCCGAGAATTTATGAAATCAAATACTAAGCGTGATTTGATTATCATTTGTAACCATAAGAACAACCCTTATTTTGACAAATTGAAACGGTTGACAAATTTTGAAAGAGATAAACGTGTGAAGTTTGTTGGAACAGTTTATGACCGTGATTTGTTAAATTATATCCGAGAAAATGCATTTTCCTACATTCATGGACATGAAGTTGGAGGAACAAATCCAGGTCTGCTTGAAGCTCTAGGACATACTAAACTTAATCTTGTCCTTGATGTTGATTTCAATAAATCAGTAGCTGATGCAAGTGCTTTTTATTGGAATAAAACCTCTGGTAATTTATCATGTTTGATAAATGATGCAGATGGTCATTATGATTTTACAGAATATGGAAACCGTGCCCGTGCGATTGTTAAACAAAATTACACATGGGAAAAAATAGTAGGAGAGTATGAGGAACTGTTTTTAAATGAAAATTAATATTCTCATGTCCACCTACAATGGTGAACAATTTTTGGCTGAGCAGATTAAAAGTATTCAAAAACAAATAGTCAAAGACTGGACATTATATATCCGAGACGACGGCTCTAGCGACCGCACACCAGAAATTATTCAGCAATATGCTCAAAAGGATTCACGTATTGTCTTTATCAATGCTGATAATCGTGAAAATTTTGGTGTCATTAAAAACTTTTATACGCTTTTAAAACATAGCAAAGCTGACTATTATTTCTTTTCTGACCAAGATGATATTTGGTTGGAAGATAAATTAGCAGTGACTTTAGCTGAAGCTGAAAAATATAGCAATGACAAACCGTTACTCGTTTATACGGATTTAAAAATTGTTGATAGAGAGCTAAACGTTTTGCATGAAAGCATGATTAAAACACAGTCTGACCATGCCAATACTACGCTAGTTCAAGAATTAACCGAAAATACGGTAACTGGTGGAACAGCGATGATCAATCATGCTCTTGCCGAGCTTTGGACAACAACGGATAATCTCTTAATGCATGACTGGTATTTAGCATTGATTGCTAGTGCCTTGGGACATTTGGTTTACCTCGATTACCCAACAGAATTGTATCGTCAGCATGACGCTAATGTTCTTGGAGCAAGAACATGGTCCAAACGGATGAAAAACTGGTTAAAACCACATAAACTCGTTGAAAAATATTGGTGGTTAATTGATGCCAGTCAAACACAAGCGCGTTTTCTGCTAGACTTAAATTTATCACCAGAAAACAGAGAAATAGTTGAAAACTTTACAACTATTATGGATAAATCATTGTCTCATCGTATTCACACTTTAAACAAATATGGCTTACGTAAGAACAGAAACTTCCATACGCTTGTCTTTAAAACACTAATTATTACCAAATTTGGTTATAGGAGAAATAAATGAAATTCTTTAGTAAAGAAAATAAAATCTTATTAAAAGAGATGGTAAAAACAGATTTTAAACTTCGTTACCAAGGAAGTTTAATTGGGCACTTATGGTCAATCTTAAAACCATTGATGCTCTTCACAATCATGTACTTGGTATTCGTTCAGTTCTTGCGATTCGATGATGGAACACCACACTATGCAATTAGTTTGTTAATTGGTATGGTGACATGGAACTTCTTTTCTGAAGCAACCAATATGGGGATGATGTCTATTGTATCTCGAGGTGATTTATTACGTAAATTAAACTTTTCCAAAGAGATTATTGTTATTTCATCAGTAGTAGGAGCAGCGATTAATTATGGTATTAACCTGATTGTTGTATTTGTTTTTGCATTAGTCAATGGGGTGACAGTCTCTTTCGGTTGGTTAACTATCTTCCCTCTCTTTATAGAGTTATTCCTATTTTCAGCGGGTATCGCCTTTGTACTTGCTACTCTATTTGTGAAATATAGAGATATTGGTCCTATCTGGGAAGTAGTGATGCAAGCTGGTATGTATGCGACACCGATTATTTATTCACTTACATTTATTTTGCAACGTGGTCAAGTCACAGTTGCAAAATTGATGATGCTAAATCCATTAGCACAAATTATTCAAGATATGCGTCACTTTATCATATTTTCAGGAAGTATGCGTGGCTGGGATTTGATTGGCCATAAATTTATCGCTATTATTCCTTATGTCCTTCCACTCTTTGTATTTGGAATTGGTTATTATATTTTCCATAAAAATGCTAAAAAATTCGCGGAGATTTTATAATGTCAGATAAAAAAATAGCAGTAAAAGTTGATCATGTTAGTAAATATTTTAAATTGCCGACAGAAGCAACTCAAAGCTTACGTACAAATCTAGTTAATTATTTTAAAGGTATAAAAGGATATCGAGAACAACATGTCTTAAAGGATATTGACTTTGAAGTAGAAGAAGGAGATTTCTTTGGGATTGTTGGACGAAATGGTTCAGGGAAATCAACTCTTTTGAAAATTATTTCTCAAATTTACGTTCCTGAACAAGGGAAAGTTACTGTAAATGGTAAAATGGTATCTTTCATTGAACTTGGTGTTGGATTTAATCCAGAACTAACAGGACGTGAAAATGTTTATATGAACGGTGCCATGCTTGGATTTACAACTGAAGAAGTAGATGCTATGTATGATGATATTGTTGAGTTTGCGGAACTTGAAGATTTCATGAATCAAAAACTTAAGAACTATTCAAGTGGGATGCAAGTTCGTCTAGCCTTTTCAGTAGCTATTAAGGCTCAAGGTGACGTACTTATCCTTGATGAAGTCCTTGCAGTTGGTGATGAAGCTTTCCAACGTAAATGTAATGATTATTTCCTAGAGAGAAAAACGAGCGGAAAAACTACTATTTTAGTTACCCATGACATGGGTGCTGTTAAGAAATATTGTAATAAAGCTATTTTGATTGAGGATGGTTATATCAAAGCACAAGGTGAGCCAGACGAGGTAGCTAACCAATATAGCTATGATAATGCTAATACTGAAAAAAATGACGATGGAAAAACTGTTGAAAAATTAGTTGTTGATAACCTAGAAGTTAATCTACTTTCTTCTGGTCAAACTACACCAGATAAGCCAATTGAGTTCAGTATCAGTTATAATGTTCTCGAAGACTTAGAGACATATGTAGCATTTTCACTTACAGATATTGACCGTAATATTTGGATTTATAACGATAATTCTATGGAATACCTTTCAAGTGGAAAAGGTTATAAACATGCTACGTATTCTTGTTTATTAAATAATGTAAACAATCTAAAATTAAAACTTGAGGTTTCTATAAGAGATAAAAATGGTAAAATGTTAGCTTTTGCTAACTCAAGTAATACAAATGTTATTCTTGTTAGTCGTAATGATTTAGCACTAGATGATAAATCAGGTAGGGATTCGGCTACAGGTTTAATTCAAAGAAATGGCACTTGGAAATTTAAATGATGGATGCTTTAGTTAGTATTGTTGTAACTTGTTACAACCACGAATCTTATGTAAAAGATTGTCTTGAGAGTATATTTCAACAGACATATAAAAATATTGAGCTATTGGTTTTTAATGATGGGTCATTAGACGATTCTGATACTGTTATTAAAGATACGCTAAGTTTGAGTCCTTTTGAAAATACTCAGTATTTTTACCATGAGAATAAAGGAGTCGTTCTTACCAGAAATATTGCTTTAGAGTATGTTTCAGGAGATTACCTTGTTTTTGTTGATAGTGATGATACTTTAAAAAAGGATTATATTCGTTTATTAGTTGAAACTGCAGAAAAAGAAAATGCGGATATAGTTTATTCTGCACTCTATGAATTGAATTCTGGAGAGGTTGTTTTACCTATTAAAGAGTATGATTTACAAGAAATGTTTATTGGTAATTTCATACATGCTTCAAGTTTAATAAGAACATCAGCGATTGGAAATATTAAATTTGATGAGCAGTTGAATCGTGAAAAATTAGAGGACTACGACTTCTATTTAAATCTGGTGACAAGCAAGGAATTAAAAGTAGTTCCTTGTTATGAAACTGGATTAAATTATCGTATGTCATTTGATTCAAGAAGTAACCATCAAAATCTAAAGTCATATTACAAAACGTATGGATATATAATTGGGAAATATCTGACTCGATTCCCTAATTATGTAAAAGAAGCATTAGATTATCATTTTGAGCGCTTAACGAGTTTAGATATTGAACACTCTATTAAAGAAGAAAAAATATCGATTTATTTTTCTGAGAATGAAGCATTTTCGGATATTCCAGATTATCAGAATCAAATACAATTTCAAGATGAAATTGAAATTCCTGTAGTAAAAGGTAAGAATTATATCAGAATAAGACCTTCTAATATTCCAAGTTTCTATGAATTTTTTGTTTTAAAATCGAAGGAATATCAGACTGAGATTCTTCCAATAATGTCAAATGGTTTAATCGATGAAAATAGTGTAGTTTTTGAGGATTTCTATCCTTTCCTTGATTATCAATTTACTCTTTCAGAAGGTGATAAGCTAGTGTTGAGCTATAAACGCTATAATATCAATGACATTGTTGCTAAAGATTATATTGGAAAATTGCTTGCGAAGCAAAAATATAATCGCTTACAAACTATTCTATCGTATGAGCAGAAACAAAGACAACTTGAAAGTGAACTTAATCAAAAAACACAGGAATTTGATGACTTAAGTAAGGAGTATAACACTTTACTATCTAACTATCGTTCTATAACAAACTCAATATGGTGGAAAATACCAACTAAAATTATTAATTTCTTTAGGAGAAAAAAATGAAACGCTTACTCTTATATGTTCATTTCAATAAATATAATAAAATTAGTGAGCATGTCTATTATCAACTAGAACATATGCACCCTCTCTTTTCAAAAGTAATCTTTATTTCAAATAGTCAACTTGATGAGGGTGAAGTTGGTAAATTACGTCAAAGTCAATTAATTGATGCTTTTATACAACGTGAAAATATTGGATACGATTTTGCAGCATGGCATGATGGTATGGCTTTTGAAGGTTTTGAAAACTTAAAAGCTTATGATTCAGTAACTGCAATGAATGATACTTGCTTTGGACCACTTTGGGATATGGCTCCTGTATATGATAAGTATGAATCAGATGAAAAAGTTGACTTTTGGGGAATGACAAATCATAGAGCGATTGATGCGGGTCATATTTATATTGATGAACATTTACAATCATATTTTATGTCTTTTAAGAAAAGTATTGTAATTTCTGAAGTTTTTCAAGAGTTTTGGAAGTCTGTTGAAGCATATACAGATGTTCAAAAAGTTATTGATAATTATGAAACGAAATATACTAAGCGTTTTGTTGATGCTGGTTTTCGTTATGCTTCTGTATTGAATACAGTACCAATTGCAGATAATTTTTTCCATTCTAATTTTACAATTCATTATCCACATGTACTTTTAGATAATCATGTTCCGTTTATAAAAATAAAAACTTTTGATTTGATACAACATTTAGCGCCTTATTTGTTGAAAGAAATTGAAAAAGTCTCTAATTATCCAACGAAATTAATTTTAGATCATATGTCGGATATAAGTCTTCCTACCCCACCTTATTTGTTAGATCGTAAAGTACTTAAGGTAGTTGAAAAAGAATATTCAAATACTAAAAAAGTAGCAGTTCATCTTCATACTTTTTACGTTGATTTGTTAGAGGAATTTTTAAATCAATTTGAGAATTTCCATTTTGACTATGACTTGTTTTTGACAACTGATACAGAAGCTAAAAAAGCAGAGATTGAGTCTATCCTTGAGAAAAATGGTAAAACAGCTCAAGTCTTTCTAACAGGAAATCGGGGTCGTGATATTATTCCAATGTTAAAATTGAAAGAAGAATTATCTTCATATGATTATATTGGGCATTTTCATACTAAAAAATCTCCAGAATATCCTTATTGGGTAGGGGATTCATGGAGAAATGAACTTTATCAGATGTTAATTCAATCTGCTGATAATGTCTTAGCTAATCTAGAAAATAACGATAATCTTGGACTTGTTATTGCTGATATCCCATCCTTCTTTAGATATACTAAAATAGTTGATCCTTGGAACGAAAATCGATTTGCTGATGGCATGAATGAACTTTGGGAACGTATGAATCTCGGGCGACAAATTGATTTTAATAACTTGAGTACGTTTATCATGAGCTATGGAACTTTTATTTGGTTCAAACATGATACACTTAAACCACTATTTGATTTAGAGTTGACGGACGATGAAATACCATCAGAACCAATTCCACAACATACAATTTTGCATTCAATTGAACGTATCCTAGTTTATCTTGCATGGGCAAATAATTATGATTATGCCATTGCTAAAAACGATATCTATATAACACCATTTGTGGATAATGTGGTGTTTAATATTCGTCCGAATACAATGCCTAACACCTACGTGAACTTTGACAACATTGGTGGTATTAAAGGAGCGCTTAAGTATATTTACCGTGGTCCAGGTAGTGCTATTAAATATATTGTCAAGAGGATGGTACTGAAATTTAAATCATGATGAAAAAGTTTTTGAAAAGTTTTGATTGGGTTAATCTTCTAAGGATAGTTTTATTAATTATTTTTCTATTTTACATCAATTTTTATTTAGTAAATTCTTATGTACTTAAAGGGGCAATAAGTGATTTGTCTTTAGGGTTTCAATCCAGCTTACATTTTAGCCTGATTGCCTATATTTTATCTATTGTGGGGATAAGTTTTTACCTTGTTAAGGATCTGAGTAAAACATTCTTTATAAAGTTAGTTTCTGGATATTTTATTTATCAGATTGTTTCCTATTTTATTTTAGTAACAAGAAATTTAAATAATGAAAAGTTTAAAGTATGGGATTTGATTAAAAATCATTTTTTCCAACCGAATTTTCTTGTTACACTTTTGATTATTATAGGTATTTCAGGAGTACTATATTTTTTAATTCAAAAAAATAGGTATCTTGCATTTATTGAAGATTATCTTCAGGATTATGATTCTAAAAACACAATTCTTTTTGGATTTTTAGCATCTTTTGTCGTTAATGATAGACAGATGCTAAAGATTTTCAAAGAATTAGTATACTCTTATCTTTCTGATAATGATTATGTTCACTTTATAATTCACTTGTCTAGCAATCTTGCTTTAACTTTAATGGTTATGGGAGTAGTGTCTTATTTTGTGATTAATGCTTATCAAGCAATTGTTACAAATTCTCCTACTCCATCATTGATGATAACTGTAAGCTTTGCATTAGCAACTATTTTTAATTATACGTTACAGCTAGGAGTTAGAAGTGATGAAACATTACTAGATAAATTTATTTTTCCAGGAGCAACAGCTTATCAAATTATTGCTTTAACATATCTCTTTTTAATTATCTATCTTGTATTTAATCGCTTTTTATCTGCAACTTTCCTTATTATTGTAACTGGAGTGATTATATCTGTTGTTAATAATATTAAGGAAGGTCTGCGAAGTGAGCCTCTTCTTATTACAGACTTTGTTTGGTTAAAAGAGATTTCGTTGTTAACTAGTTTTGTCGATAAAAGTGTTATTATTTATATTGTGCTTGGTGTCATTGCAACACTTGGTGTCTATATTCTGTTAAGGAAACGTATTTTACCTGGAAAAATTTTTAACATTAAAAGATTACGATTCTCCTTCTTAGGAGTGTTAATTGGTCTTGGAGTTTTCAATTTTATTGTCTTTAGAAATGAAACAGATTCTAAAATTATTGATAATATCCCCGTTGTTTCCAAGGTTAATAATTGGGTTGATATTAATTGGATGGGATTTTCGACTAATGCTAGCTATAAATCGTTGACATATGTTTGGACAAAGCAATTAACCAAATCGGTAATGGAAACTCCTGATGGGTATAGCGAAGAGAAAATTAAAGAGCTTGCGGAAAAGTATCGCAATGAAGCTTTAATAATTAATGCTTCTAGAGCTAATAAAATTGAAGACCAAACAGTCATCTTTATTTTAAGTGAAAGTTTTTCAGACCCGAGTCGTGTTCCAGGTGTTACTTTATCTGAAAATGTTATTCCAAATATTACCCAAATAAAAGATGAATATACAAGTGGTTTGATGATATCAGATTTTTATGGTGGTGGTACAGCTAACATGGAAATTCAGGCTTTGACAGGTTTATCCTATTCTAATTTATCGCCTAGCGTTTCTGTTATGAATACTGAGGTGCTTCCTAAAATGTCGTATATTCCTTCTATAAGTGATAGTTATACTGATGACGAAAAAATTGCAGTACATCTTCATAATGGCGCAAATTATTCTCGAAATATTGTTTATAAAGATTTAGGATTTGACACTTTTATAGCTTTGGATGGTACTGACGATAAGCCGACACAATTAGAGTATCTCAGTTCAGGGGCTAGAGATAGCTCAACTTACTATGCTGTCACAAGTAACTTATCATCAGATACAAGCCAATTTTTCTCAGTTATCACCATGCAAAACCATATTCCTTGGGAAGCAGAGGAGCCAGCAGAGATTACTGCTTATGGAGAAGGATTATCAGATGAGGAGAATGAAAGTTTAACTAGCTATGCTAGACTTTTAAACATTACTGATTCAGCAACTGCCGACTTTCTTAACGAGTTATCTGGTTATGACAAAAAAATAACGGTTGTTTTTTATGGTGATCATTTGCCAGGATTGTATCCTGCAAGCATATTCTCAAGTAATCCTTTAAATCAATATGAAACTGATTATTTTATTTGGAGTAACTATGAAACAGAAAAACTATCTTATCCATCTGTTAATTCAAGTGATTTCCCAGCACTTGTACTAAAACAAACAGATTCAAAAGTTTCTCCTTACTATGCTTTATTAACTGATATTCTAGAAGCTGAAAATCAATCTTCTGACGATTTAGAAGCTTTATCAATGGATTTACAGATGTTGCAGTATGACCTTACATTAGGAAATAGTTATATAACAAAAGTGGATGAGAAATTTTTTGAGACTGAATAATTAAACTACTGGAGTTTTTATGAAAAATAAAGTTAATGATTTTGTTAATTTGAATAAGCAAAAAATATTTATAATTTTTGTATTGTATTGCGTTTCTGCTTGTTCAATAGGTGTAGTTAATTATCCTTATATAGATGATATTGCTCGACGTATTGAAGGAGTTGGAAACTTTGCAGCTCATTACTCACGCTATTTAAGTGAATTTGCTTCGTATATCGTTCAAGGAAGTCATCATTTAACAGATACAGGTTTGACCACTTTTGTGGTAAGTGCAATTATTTTAACACTTACAAGCGTAGTCGTTTTATATGTTATGTTTGATGGCGAGCAAATTTCGTGGGTTTCAGCAATGGGTTCAGTTTTTATAGGTATAAATCCATGGTTTTTGGAACCAATTAGTTTTAGATTTGACGCACCTTATATTTGTCTTTCTGTATTGGTATCAGTTATTCCATTTCTTTTCTTTTATTCAAAAAAAAGAAACTATTTTCTTTTATCAATTATTGGAATTTTTTTGATGTGTAATTCTTATCAAGGCTCTTCAGGAATTTATATTATAATGTTATTAACATTACTTTATCGTGATTTTTTGAAGGGCGTTGAGATATCCGAACTCTTAAAAAAACTTTTAATAAGTGCTTTAGCCTATGTGATTTCAATGGGAGTATACCTCTTAGAAACGAAATTGAACCCCGAATTAGCATTACGTGGTGATACAACTAGTATAGCACCTTTGAAGGCTATGCCAGCTGCAGTTTTTAATAATCTTAGAGTGTATTTTATAACTTTAAAAAGCCAAAGTACCAATGCTTGGTTATATCTTGCTATTGTATTATTTATAATGTTTTTTGTTTATATGACGTATAGTAGCAAGATTAATAAATTAATATCAAGTATTTTTGGAATTATATATCTTGCTCTTGGTTCTATTTTGAGTTTTGGAGTTTATATGTTCTTTTCAACTCCACTTGCAGACGATCGCCCCAGATATGAATATGGTTTTGCATATTTTATTGCTATTATCATGATTCTGTTAGGAAGTTATTCTAGCAATAAGGTGATTGATTATGTTAAAGGTTTAGTAGTAGTTTTATTAGTGTATTACTCTGTATCGTTTGCATTTATATATGCCAGTGCCTTAGATAATCAGAAAGAAGCATTTGAAGATAGTGCAGTTATGTTAGCCGAAGATTTAAATGATTATGTTACAGCTGATAATCAAACAGTATATATTAGTTCAATGTTTAAGGATTCTCCAGCTTATCTTAATACTCTAAAAACATATCCTATACTGGATGATTTAATTCCAAGTAATGCTAGTCTTTATTGGCCAAATCTACTATGGTTTAATACTTTGACAAATTTAAATGTCAATCTAGTTGGTTTTGATTTTAATACAATTGATATGAACACTTTGGAGTTGCTCGAGTCAAATAAATTATGGGATATTTACCAATTGAACGGGGAAATTTATGTCTATACTAAATAATATTGAAAATAGTTAGCTACTTGTTATAGTGTAATTTTATTTACCGTTGGACTATTGCTATATATTCTGTTGTAAGTTATTCATAAATTCACAGTTTGCATATCTTAGAGAGGTTATTATGAAAAAACTATCTATCGTTGTTCCTTGTTACAATGAGCAAGAAACAATTTACCCATTTTTGGAAGAAACTCAAAAAGTCGAGCAAAAGTTAAAAAATCATTTGGTATTTGATTATATTTTTGTTAATGACGGTTCAAAAGATGAGACATTGAACGTATTGCGTGATGTTGCAAGTCGTTTTCCTAACGTTCATTATCTATCTTTCTCACGTAACTTTGGGAAAGAAGCAGGGCTTTTAGCAGGGCTTGAGGCAGCTGATGGTGATTTAATTACTGTTATGGATGCGGACTTACAAGATCCACCTGAGCTTTTGATTAATATGTATCAGAAGATTTTAGAAGGCTATGATGTTGTTGGAACACGTCGCGCCGACCGTAAAGGTGAACCAGTCATTCGTTCTTTCTTTTCTAAGATGTTTTATAAAATAATAAATGCTGTTTCAGATACTGAGATGGTAGACGGTGCGCGTGATTTCCGTCTGATGACTAGACAAGTTGTTGATAGCATTTTAGAACTTGGTGAAGTCAATCGTTTTTCAAAGGGAATTTTCTCATGGGTTGGTTACAATGTGACTTACATTGCTTATGAAAATCGTGAGCGTGTCGCTGGTGAAACGTCATGGAACTTTTGGAGTTTATTAAAATACTCAATGGAAGGGTTCATCAACTTTTCTGAAGCGCCATTGAATCTTTCTTTGTGGGCTGGTGCAGTATCATTTTTAGCATCAATTTTAGGAATTTTATTTATTATTGTTCGAAAATTGACTATCGGTGGTAGCGTCACTGGTTGGGCTAGTCTAGTTTGTATCATCTTGTTCATTGGTGGTATTCAACTGCTTGCTCTCGGAATCATTGGAAAATACATTTCCAAAATTTTCCTTGAAACCAAAAAACGCCCAGCTTACATTGTAAAAGAAAAAGGGTAAACTATCTTGACTATTTTAAGAGATAGCAATTATTTATAAAGGGGTTTTAGGAAATTTATGTTAAAGAAATGCCATGATGTAATCATCAATTTACTTCATGCTTGGTCACTGCTTTTATTTACGATGATTACTTTAATTAGTTTATTTTATCGAACTTTTATCCCAAGATATTCAGAATTGGCTGAAATAAAGCAAAATCGTTTGTTTCTTCTAATTCTTTTTCTTGCTCTTGGGATATTTTATTTTGTAATAGCCAATCTAAGAAAGAGTAGTGCAAAAAGGATCTTTTTTCTAGGAGTACTTGCATACACTATTTTTGCTATTTATTTATTTCTTTCGGTATCGGGAATTTTAAGAAATGACGCTGTAGCGGTATATGATGCTGCTCGTGGTTTAAATAATGGTGATTTTAGTTATTTGGAAATAAATTCTTATTTGTATCGATTCCCCCATCAATTAGGTTTAGTGACCTATGAAAGAATTATTTTATTACTTACAGGTGCAAAAAATGCTAAGATTTTCTTTCTTTTGAATTATATTATGATTATTGCTATTAACTATTTAAACTGGAGAGTAACGAAAAAACTCTTTGATAATGAAGAAATTTCAAAAATATCAATTGTGATATCATTTATATTTTTACCACAGTTTTTTTCAATACTTTTTGTGTATGGATTAGTACCTGGGCTATTTTTTTCCATGATAGCAATATATTGTTTAATCGCTTATTTTGAGAAAAGACAATTAAGATTCTTGGTTAGCTTAATCATCGCACTCACTTGCGCAACGGTTATTAGAAATAATTATATTATTTTGGTTGTTACGATAAGCATTATTTTAATTCTGGATGCAATTAATCATAAAGCTTTCCCCTCTTTTTTAGGAATAATCGTTTTATTTACAATGCTTTCTGCAGCTAATACCAGTATCGATAGTCACTATAAAAATTTATCAAACGGAAGTGATATTTCTGGCACACCACATATCGCTTGGATTGCAATGGGATTAGATGATAATCCAAAATCTCCTCGCTTACCAGGCTGGTACGATGAATCAATAGATAATGTGTATGTAGAAAACAAAGGAGACTTTGAAAAAATTAAAATTTTAAGTCAATATAAGGTTAAAGAACGCTTGGCTTATTTAACTGGTCACCCTAAGTATGCATGGGATTTCTTTGCAACAAAAGTTCTTTCAACTTGGACAGAAGGTTTATTTCAAAGTATCTGGTCAGGTCCAGCTCCAGCTCTTAACCAAGGAGTGAGGACTTTTCTTTGGAAAAGTGTATATAATGGAAAGTTTTTCTATAAATTCTTTTCACTTTTTAGTACTGCAATACTGTTTTTGATTTATTTTGGAAGTTTAGTATTTCTATTTTATTTAGTTGGTTCACAAAAAGTGGTAAATTCCCTCATTTTTTATCCGTATATTTATTTTTCAGGAGGCTTTCTTTTTCATATCGTTTGGGAAACTAAAAGTCAATACGCTTACCCTTATATTGTATTACTATTTCCCGTCGCTGCATTTGGTCTATTTAAATTTCCACAACTGAAGAAAACAGTTCTTTGGAAGAGAATAGTTCAAAAACTAAGATTAGTTTTATTTTCTTTAAGTGATACTATTGAGAATGCGAAATTAAATAAATAATTCTATATTTTTCACCGATTTTATAGCTGTTTTTCCGAATTATATAGTGTAAACACATTATACAAAGAAGGAGAACAGCTTTTTGAGTAAACTTAAAACAGCTTTATTGTCAACAGTTGTACTAGGTGCGACTTGTCTTTCACATCCCGTTTTTGCTGATCAGCAAGGGAATGCCATTGTTTCTAAAACTAATTTTGATTCTGCAAGTAAAACATTTGAAGTTACAGCGCAGCAGTCAGATAACGGAAAAGCAATCAAAGGGATTAGTGTTGCTATTTGGTCTGAAGAAAATGGTCAAGATGATTTGAAGTGGTACACAAATTCAAATGTATCAGGGGGGAAAGTCAAAGTTCAATTTAATTTAGCAAATCATGGTAATCGTGCAGGAAATTACATCACGCATATTTATACAAATTACACGGACGGTAGTTGTTCAGGAGTTGCTTTGGAGAATACTAAGATTAACCCGAAAGCACCGCAAATTTCCGTAAAAAATGGTGCTATCCAAATGACAACAGATATTTATGCACCATCAAATGGTCAGATTAAATATGCAGTTTGGTCTGAGGAGAATGATCAAGATGATTTAAGATGGTATGAAGATAGTGGTAAAGGAATTACGCAAGCAGATTTGAAAAATCATAGCGGATATGGAAGATATTTTGTTCATACTTATTTATCTCAAGGTGGGAAAATGATTGGAATTAATGGTCAAGACATTGTCATTAATAAACAAGAAGTTTCGTATCAGATTAACAAAGTTAACGATACAACTTACGATGTATTAGTAACTAATGTGCCAGAATACATTACTTCTATCGCTGTACCTGCTTGGTCTAACGCAAATGGTCAAGATGATATAAAATGGTACACTACTACTAAAGTAGATAATGGGACATATAAGGCGCAAATCAATTTAGCAAATCATGGTTATGCATCAGGAGACTATAGTGTCCATATCTATGGTCAAAATGCGATTACTAATAACTTTGAAGGATTGAAAGGAACTTCAGGTTTTAGAGCAGACAATGTTCCAAATCAGAATGCTACCCCAACCCCTCGTATCACGACTTACATCAATGAAACGAATACTTACCCTGTTGGTCAGTGTACTTGGGCGGTGAAATCATTAGCACCATGGATTCCGAATTGGCTTGGAAATGCTGGTGGCTGGGCTACAAATGCCAGAGCTAAGGGATTTAGGACTGGTTCAACGCCACGTGTGGGGGCGATTGCAGTTTGGCCCAATGATGGAGACGGTTACGGTCACGTAGCTTATGTGACAGATGTAGCTAGTAATACACGTATTCAAGTTAAAGAATCTAATTACGCTGGAAATCAATACATAGCGAATTTCCGTGGTTGGTTTAATCCACTTGATTCATTTTGGGGTGGAAGTGTAACCTACATTTATCCAGATTAATCATAAGGCGGCGATTTTGAAGTCGCTATTTGTTATATTGCATTTATATGCGCTTGAATGCCATAAAGATTCATGTTACAATGGTGAAAAGGAAGTAAGAAAGAGGAGGAAGCATTTGAAAAAGAATGTCCTGCGAAGTTGTCTTTTATCGCCAGTGATTATCGGAGCTTTTCTAAGCTCAGGTTTAGTTTTGGCAGATGAAAATACAACGATTTCTACAACAGCTGAGAATATTCAAGCGGAGCAAGTTTCATCAACGACAGAAAACAATTTTGCAGATACATCTGTATCCGAAGTAGAACAAGCAACGGAATCGTTATTTGAACAGTCGCTTGTAGAAGATAGCGGTAACGAAACAACGGTTTCTGAAAATAATTCTTCAATAGATTCAGCAACTACAGACACAACAGATGCGACAGTAGTAGCTAATGAGTCAGGGTTGTCTGATATGTCAGATAACCCTAGTGCTAATAAAAAAGCAGAAGAAGTCAGTGAGGATTCTCAAACAGCAGAAGTGGTAGAAACAAGCACTACAATCACTAGTGCTGTGGATGAAGAAGCTACGGAAGATGACAATGAGACTGAAACTTTGACTGTGAATACTGATACTGTTTCTGAAGTCAATACAGCAAGTCTTGCGACGTCATTGGTGCAATCAACAGCAAAGAAAGTGACTTCAACCCAGACTCAAAAATCATTAGTAGAGGCTTCTGTTTCTGGAAATACGCTTTCCATTCAATATAATGGAATTATCACAGCAGGAGAATCTCTAAAATTTGCGGTTTGGTCTGACAATAATGACCAAGATGATTTGGTTTGGTATGATGCAGATGCTTCTGGTGCGGCTTATATCGATTTATCAAATCATAAAGATTACGGTATTTACAATATTCACACCTATTCTTTCAAAAATGGTCAAACTACTGGTTTGAATGCTATGACTGTAACGGTGGCACGGCCAGAAGTCACAACAAATATTACACAAACGAGCAATGGCAATTTCACCATTACAATTAACAATGTGCCTGATAGCATCACTAGTATTTTAGTGCCTGTTTGGTCTGATAACAATGGTCAAGATGACATCAAATGGTATTCTGCTACACAAACTGGGACAGGAACTTATCAAGCTACGGTTTCAGTTGCCAATCATAATAGTAACAATGGTCATTATAGCGCCCATATTTATGGACAAAGCAGTATCACAGGTGGCTTAATTGGTTTGGCAGTAACGTCTGGTTTTGATAATGTAGATACTCGTCCTAATGCCACAGTTTCAGTTGTTAATTATTCTGAGAATAAAACAACATTTGATGTCGTTGTCACTGGTAGCTCTGCAACAAAAACAATCAAATCAGTTGCTATCGCTGTCTGGTCAGAGGATAAAGGGCAGGACGACCTTATCTGGTACACACCAACGATTACCAATAATTCTGCGCGTGTAACGATTGATATTGCTAATCATTCTAACACATCAGATATTTACAATGTTCACGTTTATACTGACTACGCTGACGGTACACGTGTGGGGCAAGTTTTGGGAGCTTATCAAATTACAAAACCAACGCCTAAAAACGATGTGACAGCAACCTTGACAAGTGATGGTATTGCTTTAACATTGGATTCTAATACTGTAACGGATTATAGCAAGGTTAAATTTGCGGTTTGGTCAGATGACAAAGGTCAAGATGATTTGGTTTGGTACGATGCAAGTTCTTCTGGAACAGCTTTAGCATCATATGAAAATCATTCAGGATATGGAACTTACCATATTCACACGTATTCATTTGAAACAGGTAAAGCTGTTGCTTTGGATGCGACAGATATTGTTATTGAAAAGCCAAATGTTCAAACAACTATTACTAAAGTTGATGACAATACCTACAAAGTCACGATGACAAATGTACCAATTTATATCAAATCAGTATCTTTACCAGTTTGGAGTACGGTAAACGGACAAGATGATATTGATTGGTTAATTGCGACTAAAGAAGATTCATCAACTTATACTGGTACCATTTCATTGAAAGATCATCATTATGATTCAGGTGACTACAATGTTCACGTTTATGGGCAAAGCAAACTCGGTAATCAGTTTATCGGCTTAGCTGTAACCAAAGGTTTTACAGTCACAGAAACAAGTGCAACAGCACCAACAATAACTGTTTCAAATTATGATAAAGATAGTGGAGTATTGACTGTTACAGTCTCTGAGACAAGCACAAGTAAGCAATTGAAATTCATTCGTGTAGCGGCTTGGTCAGAAAGTGATCAATCTAACCTTTACTGGTATACAACAGCAGATATTACTAATGGCACAGCAAGCTTAACAGTAGATGAAAAGTATCATGATTACATCAAAGGTGATTATACGGTGCATGTCTATGTTGATTTTAGTGATGGGACAACATCAGGTTATAATCTAGGTAGCTATACTTTTAATGCAGACCAACCTATTCAGCAAGAGTCGTCCTATTTCATTGACATCAGTAGTCATAATGGCGTTATTTCAGTTAGTGAATTCCTATCATTGAAGAGTCAAGGAATTACAGGTGTGGTTGTTAAATTGACAGAAGGAACAAGTTATACCAATCCATATGCAAGTTCTCAAATTAGCAACGCACAAGCAGCTGGTTTGAAAGTTTCAGCTTATCATTATTCACATTATGAAACGGCTGCGGAAGCTAAAGCCGAAGCGCAATACTTTGTTTCGGTTGCAAAATCATTAGGGCTTTCAAGTTCAACAGTTATGGTTAATGATATGGAAGCTTCAGAAATGCTAAATGGAGATATTAATGCTAACACGCAAGCTTGGAAAGAAGAAATGACTCGCCTTGGTTATGGTGACTTGGTTTACTATACAATGGCAAGTTGGTTGGATATCAAGGGCGGAAAAGTTAGCACATCAACATTTGGCATGTCTAATTTCTGGGTAGCTCACTATGTTTATGGATACACCTATTTAGATCAAGAAACGGCTAAATCCCTTGCTTATTATTCATCAGCAGCGGCATGGCAATATACAAGTGTATCACCTAAATTATCACATGCTTTAGATGAAAACATTGATTATACTGGTCGCTTCACATGGTAAAGGAGGTTACCAATGAAAAAGAAATTGAGATGTTACCTAACCTTACTTTTGTCTTTAGGATTGCTAGCGGCGTGTTCTACGCATTCGCAAAATAGTACCAATCAGAGTTCTTCGTCAACTACCGTAAGTAGTAGTGTTAAGAAATCGACAAGTTCAAGTGAGACAAGTACATCATCAACTGTTTCATCTGAATCAGAAGAAGCATCATCAACGGAAAGTTCATCATCAACAGAAGTTACGTTAGCTCCAATTAATACAGGTGCTATTTTGAAAGCAGACTATTCAACAATGGCTGGAACGTGGCAGAATGCTTCTGGGGAAACTTTGACGTTTAATGATGCAGGATTGGCAACAGAAGGGTTAACGGCTGATTTTCTGGATATTGATCAAAATGGAATCTTACTCTTAGATGTTCAAACAGGGTCAAAAACAAATGTGACACTTTACATTGTACCTGCTAATACTAGCTTTTCTAGTGATTATTTGAACGGACAAAGTGATAATTCTGAGGTATCAAAAGACCGTATAATTTCTTCTGCCGATATTAGTTCTGGAGATATCGCTAACAAAGCTTATTATCATGTATCAGAATAAAAGTCTAAAATTTTAAAACGAACTCGTTTATTAATTTTATGACTCGTTAAAAAACAGTCCACTGGACTGAACTCGTTCATTAATTTCAAGACTCATGAAAAAACAGTCCACTGGACTGTTTTTTTATGCTATAATGGTAATGAAAAAAATAGAGGTGAATAATGTCTTACGAAAATTTATTAAATCGTTTTTTAAGCTACGTGAAAGTGAATACGCGTAGTAATCCTGATAGTACTACAACACCTTCAACTCAGACTCAAGTTGACTTTGCATTAAACGTTTTGAAGCCTGAGATGGAGGCAGTTGGTTTGCAAGATGTGCACTATTTGACAAATGGCTATCTTGTTGGTACTCTACCAGCTAACGATGCAACAAAAACACGTAAAATTGGTTTTATCGCACACATGGATACAGCTGATTTCAACGCTGAAGGTATCAAACCACAAGTTATTGAAAATTATGCAGGTGGCGCTATTGAACTTGGTCAATCTGGTTATGCCCTCAATCCAGAAGAATTTCCTAATTTAAATAACTACCTTGGTCAAACCTTGGTAACAACTGACGGAACAACCCTTCTTGGTTCTGATGATAAATCAGGTATTGCTGAAATCATGACAGCCGTTGAATACTTGGTAGCTCATCCTGAAATCAAACATGGTGAGATTCGTGTTGGTTTTGGTCCTGACGAAGAAATCGGTGTCGGTGCTGATAAATTCGATGTTGATGATTTCAACGTTGACTTTGCTTACACGGTCGATGGTGGACCACTTGGCGAAATTCAATACGAAACATTTAGTGCAGCTGCTTTGGAAGTTGATTTCATGGGACGTAACGTTCACCCAGGAACAGCTAAAAATCAAATGATTAACGCTTTGCAACTAGCGATTGATTTCCATAATCAACTACCAGAAAATGAACGTCCTGAAAATACAGAAGGCTATGAAGGATTCTTCCATTTACATGGTACGGAAGGTACTGTGGAAAAAGCGCACAGCTCATATATTATCCGTGATTTTGAAGACGACTCATTTGAAAATCGTAAAAAATTGGTTCAAGAAATTGCTGATAAGATGAATGCTGAATTAGGTAAAGAAAGTGTCATTGTCAATCTTCATGACCAATACTACAATATGAAGAAAATCATTGAAAAAGACATGACACCAGTTGAACTTGCTAAGGAAGTCATGGAAGATTTGGAAATCAAGCCAGTTATCGAGCCAATTCGTGGCGGAACAGATGGTTCAAAAATCTCATTTATGGGAATTCCTACACCAAATCTATTTGCAGGTGGTGAAAATATGCATGGCCGCTTTGAATTTGTCAGTCTTCAAACAATGGAAAAAGCTGTGGATGTTATTGTCGGCATTGTCCAAAAATAACCTTAAGCTTTACATAAGTATTGTTTGTTAGAATAGACTAATGGAGGACTGTTATGATTAAAATCTTTGGAAAGATGCGATACCATTGGCAACCTGAGTTATCTTGGTCAATTATCTATTGGTCAATTGCCGTAGCGCCAATGTTTATCGGCTTATCATTACTGTTTGAGCGGACAAAAATACCAAGTCAATTTTTTATCTTATTTGCTATCTTTATTGTGCTGCTTGGTCTTGGTTTTCATCGGTATTTCGTTATCGAAGACAATGGAAGATTACGGATTGTTTCTTTGAATCCTTTTAGAAAATCAAGCGTAGCGATTGCGCAGATTAAAAAGATTGAAGTCAACAAATCTGGGATTATCATAAAAATCAAAAATCAGCCAGATCGTATTTTTTATATGAGAAAATGGCCTAAGAAATATTTTTTAGATGCTTTGGCAGTTCATCCTGACTTTTTTGGCGAAGTAGAATTGATAGACAATTTTATCAAGCTAGATTACTTCGAAGTTTACAAGGCTAACGAAAAAGCTCCTACAAAATCGTAAGAGCCTTTGTTGGGCAGGACCTGATAGCAGTGAGGGTGTCTTGATCTGAGTTAGGAACAACTTTTTCTAAGTCCTCAGAATCAGCGAATTTTACGATACCGTCATCATGGTAATCAAAAAGTTTAGAGTATGTCTGGCATAGGCCACAAGCAATACATTTTTGGGGAATTATTGATACTTTCATAGTATTATTGTAATATGAATTGATTTATTTAACAAGGGGACATTATGGCAAAACAACCGTGGGAAGAAAAAGTAGTTGATGACAACGAAATTAAAATTAGCCGTAAAACAAAAGGCTCTGCTATTAGTACGCCTTTGTTGACAGCGTTGCTTAGTATTTTCTTTGTCATTGTCGTTGCGATTTTGTTTGTTGTTTTTTACACTTCAAATCGTGGTAGTGATAAAGCATCAGAGACGTCGAATTTTTATGGTGCATCATCATCTAGTGTTGTTTCTTCATCGTCAGAGGCGTCATCATCAGAGACAACGACTGATGCGTCATCAACAGAAGCAAGTTCAGAGGATACAACCGACTCTTCAAGCTCTACTGGTAGTGGAGATACTATTACTGTTCTATCAGGAGAAGGTGCAGCTTCTATTGCAGCACGTGCAGGCATTTCAGTTGAAACACTCTATGAGCTTAACCCTGACCACATGACATCGGGTTATTGGTATGCTAACCCAGGAGATGAAGTTTACATTAATTAGGAAGAAAAGAAAATCATGAAATCAATTAGAATTGCGATTGATGGTCCTGCTTCAAGTGGAAAGAGTACTGTAGCCAAGATTATTGCTAAAAATCTTGGCTATACTTATCTTGATACTGGAGCAATGTATCGTTCAGCAACTTATCTAGCTTTGCAAAATGGATTAACAGAAAACAACGTCCAAGAAATTTTAGAAGCTTTGTCTAAGCACCCTATTTCTTTTGGACGTGCCGAAGATGGTAGTCAAACTGTTTTTGTTGGTGACAAAGATGTGACACTTGCTATTCGCCAAAATGATGTGACAAACAACGTTTCTTGGGTGGCAGCTATACCAGAAGTTCGCGAAGAACTGGTTGAGCAACAACGTCGCATTGCTAAAAATGGCGCTATCATCATGGATGGTCGTGATATTGGAACGGTTGTTTTACCAGATGCAGAATTGAAAATTTTCTTGATTGCGTCGGTAGAAGAACGAGCAGAACGTCGTTTTAAAGAAAACCAAGAAAAAGGTATTGAAACGGATTTTGAAACATTGAAGCGTGAAATTGCAGAACGTGATTACAAAGATAGTCATCGTAAAGTTTCACCGTTGAAAGCTGCTGATGATGCCATTACTTTTGATACAACTGGTGTTGATATCGACGGTGTTGTCAAATTTATTCAAGAAAAAGCAGAAAAAATCATTGACATGAATTAGTCTCTGTGATAGAATAGAGACAATGAGAAAAGCAGAAGTGAGAACTTCTCGCCTTGCGACTAAGGTTGTCTGGCCCAACATGTCAAAGATTCTTTCGGGAATACTATGTATGTACGGGCTTGATTTGTCAAGTCCGTTTTTGTTTTTCTCTAAAAAAATAAAGAGGTGAAAATCATAGCTAAGAAAGATCTATTCATTAACGATGAAATCCGCGTTCGCGAAGTTCGTCTCGTTGGTCTTGATGGTGAACAACTAGGAATTAAACCATTATCAGAAGCACAAGCTATTGCTGATGATGCTAATGTTGACTTGGTTTTAATTCAGCCACAAGCTACGCCACCTGTTGCAAAAATTATGGACTATGGAAAGTTCAAATTTGAGTATCAAAAGAAACGTAAGGAACAACGTAAAAAACAAAGCGTTGTGACTGTTAAAGAAGTTCGTCTTAGCCCAGTTATCGATAAAGGTGACTTTGAGACTAAACTTCGTAACGGCCGTAAATTCCTTGAAAAAGGAAACAAAGTGAAAGTCTCAATTCGCTTTAGAGGTCGTATGATTACTCACAAGGAAATTGGAGCAAAGGTATTGGCGGAATTTGCAGAAAGAACGCAAGATATTGCTATTATTGAGCAACGAGCTAAGATGGATGGACGTCAAATGTTCATGCAACTTGCTCCAATTCCTGACAAAAAATAATTGTCAATTTTAAATATTTTAAGAGGAGAATTCTAAAATGCCAAAACAAAAAACTCACCGCGCATCAGCTAAACGTTTCAAACGTACAGGTTCTGGTGGATTAAAACGCTTCCGTGCGTTTACTTCACACCGTTTCCACGGTAAAACTAAAAAACAACGTCGTCATCTTCGCAAAGCCGCTATGGTGCACTCAGGAGATTTCAAACGTATTAAAGCAATGCTTTCAGGTCTTAAATAAGAATAAAGCATTTACTCAATATTATTAAGAATTATTTGGAGGAGAATATAAATGGCTCGTGTTAAAGGTGGCGTTGTATCACGCAAACGTCGTAAACGTGTATTGAAACTTGCTAAAGGTTACTATGGTGCAAAACATATCTTGTTCCGTACTGCAAAAGAACAAGTAATGAACTCTTACTACTATGCATACCGTGACCGTCGTCAGAAAAAACGTGATTTCCGTAAACTTTGGATCACACGTATCAATGCGGCAGCTCGTATGAATGGTTTGTCATATTCACAATTGATGCACGGTTTGAAATTAGCTGAAATCGAAGTTAACCGTAAAATGCTTGCTGATTTAGCAGTTAACGATGCAGCAGCTTTCACAGCTCTTGCAGATGCAGCTAAAGCTAAACTTGGTAAATAAGAATTAAAACAAACGTAAGTTCTACTTACAATCAATTAAGAGTGCTAAGCTTACAGCTTAGTGCTTTTTTTATTCAATAGAATAAAACATGTGAACTATTTATATCGTTACCTAGTGCGCTATGATTTAGACGTTAAGAATTTTGAAATAGCGTGTTCGGGATTACCGTCGAAAAACGGTGATAAGATATTGTTTGCAAGACAGAATTTATTATTTACTTGTGAGTTCGATTTTGGGTCTGCTAGAGGAGAGTTAGGAGAAGTTAGAAGGTAACTTCGACTTTGGAGATAATGATAATATAGGAGTACAAGAAAAATCCCAATCACTAAATGTAATAGTGATTGGGATTTTTCTTGTACTAATTACGGTTAAGAGTCGTCATCACTTGAGCTTGATGAGCTACTGTGCAGTTGCATATAGCTTGGAGCTTTAAAGAGGTCAACGGTAGATTGGTTACCATTTTCGCTATATAAGCTTGTCGATTCATCACCTAGTTTTTTCTCTATCGATTTCAGGCTCTTCAAGGAGTTGGAGTAGGAAAGCGACGAACTATCAACGGTTTCTAAACCAGTATCTGTGTCAAAGCGGAGTAAATCTCCCGTTTGGACTTCGTCACTAACGGAAAGCTGTTTAGCAACGGCATTGCGGATTTCTTTTGTTGCCGCAGTAGTGCTTTCATCTGGATTGGTGATTTCTTCACCAGTCGCTGTGTAGTAGAGATGTCCACTATAGCTTGTGTATGTAGGTGTGATATAATATCCAGCTGTTCTGAGAGCAACAGTTTGATCGTTATCCTCAGAAAGCAAATCTTGTCCAAGTTGAACATAGTTGCTAGTATCGACACCAAGCAAGTGAAGAAGTGTAGGTAAGGCATCAACCTCACCACCATAGGTATCACTAATAAAGCCGTCTGTGTACCCTGGAATGTGAATCATAAATGGAACACGTTGGAGCATAGCATTATCGTACTCTGTCCAAGTTTCTGAATCTTTACCAAGTAGAGGAGCTAGGCTAGTATTTCTTGAATTTGAAATACCGTAGTGATCCCCATAAAGCACGATAATAGAATTGTCATATAAACCAGATTCTTTTAAGTAATTGAAGAAAGCCTCAATGGCAGAATCAAGGTAATTAGCTGTAGCGAAGTAACCATTAATGGTCTCATCATCAGTTTGAGCTAGTGGGAAACCTTCTTCATCAGATTCTCCGGCTAAGCTAGTGTAAGGATAGTGGTTACTTACTGTGATAAATTTCGTATAGAATGGTTGTTGAAGGTGTTCTAAATACTTAATAGAATCAGCAAACATGTATTTATCATTCAAACCATATTGGAATGAATTTTCATCAGTTTGCTCTTGGAAATATGATGAATCAAAGAAGTAGTCATATCCCCACTGTTTATAAGTATTGTTACGATTCCAGAACGAACCGACATTACCATGGAATACAGCGCTAGTATATCCGCCTGTTTGAGCAAGAATAGAAGGAGCAGCAAACGCTGTATTATCTCCACCATAGTTAACCATATATGATCCACTGCTAAGTCCGAAAAGCGATGTTTCCATTAATGTTTCGGCATCGGAAGTCTTACCAGCCTTAACTTGGTTAAAGAAGTTTGAAAAAGAAATAGTTGAGTTTGAGTGATATAGCGAATTAAGGAATGGTGTTACTTCATAAGATTGTCCATCAACTTCCAGTTTGTAGTCAATCAAGAATTGTTGGAAACTTTCCAAATGAATAACGATAACATTTTTCCCTTGAGCAATACCATAATACTTAGAGTTTGGTGCTGCATAATGTTCTGAGACGTATTCTTTAACCTCGGTCAAATCGTCAGCAGTTGCTTCACTACGTTCTTTTTCAGCTTGATAAGTTTGGTTAGCACTATAGACGGTGAAAGATGGTAATCCAAGCGCTCTAACGACATAGACATTTGAGAAACCACGAGTTAGCAACTCAGGTCTATCAATTTCCGCCATAAAAAGGTTGATAGAGAAAAGCAGAGCCGATAATGCTGTAAATGCAAAACTAGCACGTTTGTTGAAAGGACGTTTATCTGTTTTTATTTTTTTTGTAGTAAATAAAATAATTAAGATAATATAATCAAGGACATAGACAATATCCCAAACTCGCAGTAGATTTAAGGCAGAATCCCCTAAACCAGCAGAAACCTTACTACTTGCAAGCATTGCACTAACAGTAATAAAATCAGAAAACTCACGGAAATAAATGGCGTTAGCGATAAGTAGAATATTTAAAATAGTGTAAATAATCCAACTAACGGCATAAAAAACACGTGTCCTTTTAATATAAAGGCTTAATCCAAGTAAAAGCAAACCAATCGGAATGGGGTTAATTATTGAAAGGAAAACTTGATATAAATTTCCCAAATCAAGACTAAAATCAACATGGTAAGCCCACATGGTTTTTAGCCAATACATAAACAAAAGCGTCAAAATGAATCCCAAGCGTGTGTTTAGCACGTGTGAGATAACTTGTTTCAATTTCTTCACTGTAGGAACTTCCTTTATTTTTTTTCCTAAAGATAAAATCTCAGTTTCAATTATATCATAAAGAAAAGTTTTTTAGTATAATTAACTGTACCCTGTTT